>Ga0326597_10001297_pt1 | contig 40790 bp, 46 predicted proteins | sample RVTome_12_FD_203789 | JGI IMG/M metagenome (GOLD analysis project Ga0326597, IMG submission 203789) | Soil microbial communities from uranium-contaminated site in the Upper Colorado River Basin, Wyoming, United States - RVT100D185 | ecosystem: Environmental > Terrestrial > Soil > Contaminated >... | reverse complement strand
GGCTTCGAAATACGGACGCCATTTTACTGGAATATAGCTCCGGAAATGGATGCCACCCTGACCCCACGGGTGCTCAGCGACAATGGCCTGATGATGATGGGAAATTTCCGCTATTTAATACTAGATGGCAAAGGCGAGCTCAATGCAGAATATCTGCCCAGTGACAACAATTATGGTGACCAGGATCGTAGCCTGATAGGTTTCACTCACAAACAGTCATTCGCTGATGATACTGGTAATCTTTTACTAAAATACAACCGCGTCTCGGACAAACAGTATTTCGAGGACTTTGGCACCAGCATTGTTCAAACCAGTACCAGATTCCTCGAACGGACTGCCGATGCTGCATATCGCGGTTCGTGGTGGGATGCCAGGGCCAGAGTACAGGATTACCAGACCGTAGACAGCAGCCTCCCGGCCGCATCCAGACCATACAAACGCCTGCCCCAGGTTCAATTAAACGCTTACTCTCCTTACAGGAACCGGGAGTTGAATCTCAATCTGAGTACTGAATTCAGTTATTTTGACCGTGGCGATAATGCTGCTCTCACCACTGACGTAATCGGTGCCAGATTTGATCTGTTTCCATCAATCAGCTATCCCATGTATACAGCTTCGACTTACCTGGAGCCCAAAGCCGGTTTCCGTTATACACAATACGAACTTCAGGATACCGGCGCATTATTTGATACCAGTCCGAGCAGGGTGTTACCCATATTAAGCCTGGACAGCGGAATATTCTTCGAACGCGAAACCAGCCTCTTCAATAAATCATTTTTACAAACACTGGAACCTCGGTTGTTTTATCTTTATATCCCATTTGATGATCAGGCTGATCTCCCGGTGTTCGATACTGTTCTATATGATTTTTCCTTTGACTCATTATTCCGCGAAGATCGTTTTACCGGTGCAGACCGCATGGGAGATGCCAACCAGGTAACCCTGGCTGTGACCTCAAGACTGGTTAACCAGTCTTCCGGAAAAGAGGCAGGATATATCAGCCTGGGGCAAATCTATTATCTGCATGACCCTGAAGTATTTTTACCGGGCGAGACAGAAACTGATGAAGATATTTCTCCTTTTGTTACCGAGATTGGCACATCTATCGTTGAAAACTGGCGTCTTCGCAGTACTCTGCAATGGGATCCAAATGACAATGAAATCGAAAAACTGGTTGCGTTTGCACAATACAATCCGGCGCTTAACAAGGTCATTAACATGGGTTATCGTCGAAATTTCACCGACAGTATTTCCAGCCTTGGCACGACAAAAGTCACGGAAATCGAACAGACAGAATTGTCTTTCATGTGGCCTGTCACCCATCAATGGAACATCGTCGGCCGCTGGTACTACGACCTGCCTGAAAATCGCACACTTGACGTTTTTGGTGGTGTAGAATATGAAAGTTGCTGCTGGGCCTTCAGGGTTGTAGCCAGAAGATTCATTACCAGTGCTGAGGCTGATTATAATACCGGCATATTCTTCCAGTTCGAGCTCAAAGGTCTTGCTGGTATAGGACAAAATACCGCAGATTATCTACGTGAGAATATTCCCGGATACCAGAGTGGGTTTTAATTTTTTGAAGATATTTCATTCCTGTGTTTATACCGCAGGATTTATGATTCCCCTGATGCTGACCGGCGCGGCAAATGCCGGCGTGCCCCTGGATCGTATTATCGCGGTTGTCAACGAAGATGTGATTATGCAGAGTGAATTGCACAACAAACTGCGCGCAATAATCAGTAAAATGACCGAACAGAATGCTCAACTGCCACCACGTGATATTCTGGAAAAACAGGTACTGGAACAACTGATCCTGAGTAAATTGCAACTGCAGTTTGCAGCCAATACCGGAATACAGGTGGATGATGAAACACTGAATCGTGCTATCAGCAACATTGCCACAGAAAATAAACTTAACCTGTCCCAATTCAGGGAGATACTGGAACGTGATGGTTACAGCTATGAAGCCTTCCGTGAGGATATACGCAACGAGATTATTATTTCACGCCTTATGCAGCGTCAGGTTGATAATCGAATCTCTGTTACAGACCGCGAAATAGACAACTTCCTGGTTACAGAAGAGGTTCAGGGCGAAATTGAAACCGAATACCGGCTATCACATATCCTGATCTCCACTCCCGAAGAGTCCACCCAGGAAGAAACAGAACAGGCCAGACTGGTTGCAGAAAAAGTACTTGAAGATCTCTCTAATGGTGAAGATTTTGCCATGCTCGCAAGGACCATTTCCGATGGTCAACAGGCCAAGGATGGTGGCGACCTCGGCTGGCGCAAGGCTGGCGATATCCCCGGTCTGTTTGCAAAACAGGTGAGCACTCTGAAAGAAGGCGAAGTAAGTGAACTGATTCAAAATCCCGGTGGATTTCACCTTATCAAACTCACCGCTGTCCGGAGTGGCAATAAATATATGGTCACCCAGACCAAAGCCAGGCATATTCTGATACGTCCCAATGAGTTGATCACTGACAATGATGCAAAAATCCGTCTTGAACAATTAAAACAGCGAGTGAAAGGCGGCGATAGTTTTGAAGAACTGGCCAGATCAAATTCCGAAGATCCGGGCAGCGCAGTTAATGGCGGGGACCTGGGGTGGGCCAATCCAGGTAGTATGGTGCCGGAATTTGAAAACGAGATGAACCAGTTGGAACCCGGGGAAATCAGCGATCCTTTCCAAACACCGTTTGGCTGGCATATCGTACAGGTACTTGAACGGCGCCAGCATGATAATACTGAAGACCTGAAAAGGTCCAGGGCCAGGGAAATCATACGTGCAAGAAAAATAGAAGAAGCGCAACAAAACTGGTTACGCGGTTTGCGCGATGAGGCCTACGTCGAATACCGTCTAGATGACATCTGAATTATATTGCCCGAGACTGGTTCTCACCCCCGGTGAACCTGCAGGTATAGGGCCCGACATTGTAATCAGTGCAGCACAACAGCCCTTCAACGCAGAAATTGTTGTTGTTGCTGACCCCGATCTGCTAAAAAAACGTGCTGAATTATTGCGTCTGCCACTGGACCTGATTTCTTTTAATCCGACTGTTCCGGCCAGACCACACCAGCCTGGTAAACTGCATGTTCTGCCTGTTACGCATCTCATCAAGGGGCAACCCGGTAAACCTGTGACTGCCAATGCAGGTTATGTCCTGGAAACATTAAAAACAGCCTGCACCGCTTGTCTGGAAAATAAATTTGATGCCATGGTTACCGGCCCGGTACATAAAGCGATCATCAACCAGGCCGGTTTTCCGTTTACCGGACACACAGAATTCCTGGCTGAAATTTGCGCGGCAGGATATCCGGTCATGATGCTGGCGAACCGGAATCTCCGGGTTGCCCTGGTGACTACACATTTACCATTGTCCGGAGTCAGTCACGCCATTACACAGGAATTACTGGAAAAGGTCATACATATCGTCTGGCAGGATCTGAACATGCGGTTTGGATTGTCCGACCCAGAGTTGCTGGTCTGTGGACTGAACCCGCATGCAGGTGAAGAGGGTCATCTCGGCACAGAGGAAATTGATGTCATCATTCCAGTACTGGAAAGGTTAAGAAAAAATGGACTACGTCTGCAAGGACCTGTCCCCGCAGATACTGCATTTACCCACGAGCGATTAAAGAATATTGATGTGGTCATTGCCATGTATCATGACCAGGGCCTGCCTGTGTTAAAAGCACAGGGCTTTGGTGAGACGGTCAATATTACCCTCGGCCTGCCCATTCTTCGCACTTCCGTTGATCATGGCACTGCCTTGCCACTGGCTGGAACCGGCATGGCAAACAGTTCCAGTCTCATCGCTGCCATTGAATGCGCTATTACTCTCTCCTGTGCCAGGAGCAAAACTGTAAAACCGGCAACACCATTTACGCATCAAACAACTGATGCTGTTTAATCAATGCCTGCACATCAACCACGAAAACGCTTTGGTCAACATTTTCTGCATGACCAGAATATTATTGAACGGATCATCAATGCCTTCAATCCGGAACCCGGTCAATCCATTGTCGAAATAGGCCCGGGGCAGGGCGCACTCACCCTGCCACTGCTCAATCGTATTGGTGAATTGCATGTGGTGGAATTCGACCGCGATCTGGCAAAAATGATTTCCTGCCTCTGTAAAAATATTGGCAAATTACACATGCATTGCACCGATGCCCTTGAATTAGATTTTTGTAAACTTGCAGGACAACGTATCAGGGTGATCGGGAATCTTCCTTATAACATATCCACACCATTTATTTTTCACTTGCTCAAACAACTGGCTTGCATCAATGACATGTTATTCATGCTGCAGGAAGAAGTTGTAGATCGCATGAATGCCGAACCCGGGAGCAGGACATATGGAAGATTATCTGTAATGGTGCAATCGCAATGCCAGGTTAAAAAATTATTCCGTGTCGGGTCCGGCGCGTTTAATCCGCCACCGAAAGTTGAGTCCGCAATCGTGGCGCTCACACCACATGAAACTCCCGTGGCAGAAATTATTAATCATGCAGCATTTGTAACGATAGTGAGGGAATCATTCAACCAACGCCGCAAAACCTTGCGTAATGCACTCAGAAATTATCTTGCTACAGAACAGATCGTATCACTCGGTATCAATCCTGGTATGCGGCCGGAACAACTGACCATCTGTCAATTTGCCAGCCTGGCTAATTTATACCATACCAATATAAATCAATAGCTTTGTATTTATGTGGATAAGTCTGTGATCAATAATTTGATACAACCATTAATAATTCCCGGTTTTAGTCAGGATTTAACCAAAGATGACCCCGGGCTAGCGAATACTTTACTAATGAATTCACTGAGTTATACATAAAACCCGGGGATTATCCTGATTTATAAATAACCCGCAGCCACACCATGGCATACTCTGGCACCAGACTGTGCATAAGGTTTACATGTGATTTTCGTACAAATTAATTGATTTTATTATGGTTTATACTTTCTGCCCGGGTTCAAGCTGAACCAAAAAATAATTATATATAGCGATTACGTGTTACTCGACCTCATAAAAAAGTGTACTGCCTGTCTGGAATTTATCAGCGAATGTTCAGGCCGGATCATTGCCTGGCTGGTACTTATGATGGTGTTGCTGGTAAGTTACGACGTCGCCATGCGTTATATCTTCAGGAGTGGTTCCATTACCCTGCAGGAACTCGAATGGCACATATTTTCAATGATATTTCTGCTCGGGGCAGCCTACACCTTCAAACACGATGATCATGTACGCCTGGATCTGTTTTATCAAAGCAAATACATGAATGATCTGAAACGTGCCTGGATCAATATTTTTGGTGGTGTATTTTTTTTAATACCGTTTTGTTTACTGGTTATTATCAGTTCCTGGCCTTTCGTATCCCAGTCATTTGTTCATCTGGAGGGATCGCCAGATCCCGGTGGATTGCCGTGGCGCTGGTTACTCAAAGCAACCATACCGCTGGGATTCATGCTGCTGATGCTGCAAGGCATTGCCGATATATTTAAAAACATTACCCGTGCGCTGGAGAAACAGGAATGACGATCTGGATATTACTCATGTTCGTCTCCTTGATCGTCCTGCTTATGCTCGGCTATCCGGTCGCATTTACGCTGGGTGCCATTGCGTTTCTTTTCGGTGGAATTTTTCTCGGTTTTGATTTTTTCAAACTGTTACCGTTAAACATCTGGGGTGTAATGACTAATTTCACCCTCATTGCTGTACCGCTGTTTATCTTCATGGGTGTTATCCTGGATAAATCAGGTCTGGCAGAGGATCTGCTGGAAACCATGGGACAGTTATTTGGCCGGCTTCGGGGCGGTCTGGCCTTGTCTGTTGTTTTTGTCGGTGCATTACTTGCCGCCACTACCGGCGTTGTAGGTGCAACCGTGGTGACCATGGGGATCATTGCCCTGCCCACCATGCTTAAACATGGCTATTCACCACAACTTGCCAGCGGGACGATTGCCGCCGCAGGGACATTGGGTCAGATCATTCCACCGAGCATTATCCTGATCCTGCTGGGTGACATCATGGGCGTACCGGTAGGCCGGTTATTTATTGGTGCCGTTATGCCCGGAATATTGCTGGTGTTACTGTTCTGCCTCTACATCACGGTGATAGCCTGGTTAAAACCACAAGTTGCACCTGCATTAAACATAGATAAATCAGAAAACCTGGTGCGGCGTGTAATGTTTTCGTTATTACCCCCGTTAAGTCTGGTCATTGCCGTGCTCGGCTCAATCTTTTTCGGTATCGCCTCACCTACTGAATCTGCCGCAGTCGGCGCGTTGGGTGCAATCATCCTGGCGATAATGCATAACAAACTCAGCATGAAAAACCTGCGTGCATCCATGCAATTGACTACCCGGTTGACCAGCATGGTGTTTTTGATATTGATTGGCGCCACTGCCTTTGGCCTGGTATTTAGAGGCATGGGCGGCGATATCCTGATGCTGGACATCATGACCAGTCTGCCGGGCGGAAAATGGGGATTTTTGATCGTCAGTATGTTGCTGATATTCCTGCTTGGATTTTTTCTGGATTTCCTGCAGATCTGTTTTATTGTCGTACCGATCCTCACACCCATCGCAAAATTCCTGCAGATCGATCCACTCTGGTTTGCCGTGTTGATAGCACTTAACCTGCAAACTTCTTTCCTGACACCCCCATTCGGCTTTTCGCTGTTTTATCTCAAGGCAGTTGCACCGGTGCAGGTTCGAATTGAGCACATCTACAAGGGGATAATTCCATTCGTCAGCCTGCAGGTCATCGGCCTGTTCCTGCTGGTAATGTTTCCGGCCATCATTCTATGGTTACCCAACCTGATGGACCGCATACACGGATTGTGATGTGGTGATTGGTGATTGGTGATTGGTGATTGAAAATAGATTGCGACCACTGACAGTAATATCAAGTACTACTATTCACCATTCACGAATCACGAATCACGAATTACCAATTACGCCGGTTTCTGTCGCAACATTTCAATCACCGGTTTTGTCTGTGGCCTGACGTCACGCCAGAGATAAAATGACTCCGCGGCCTGTTCCACCAGCATGCCGATACCATCAAGTGCTTTGGCTGCATGATGGTCTTTGGCCCAGGTGACAAATGCAGTGTCTGTGCTTGCATACATCATATCGTAGCAACACGCGCCGGCACGCAATATGTCTGCCGGTAATGGTGGAACAATTCCCTGCAAACTGGCGGAAGTACCGTTAATGACCAGATTAAATTGTTGTCTTTTGAGATCGCCATAATCACCCACAGTCAATTCTCCCAGGTCAGAAAACGCAGATACAAGATCTTCCGCACGGGAGAGGGTACGGTTCACTATCAATACACGCGCTGGATTATTATCGAATAATGGATCGAGTATGCCACGTACAGCCCCACCCGCACCCAGGATCAATACTTCCTGCCCGCTGATGCTGATATTGTGATTGGATGTGAGGTCCCGGATTAGGCCGATGCCGTCTGTGGTATCACCACAATATTGTCCGTTTTCATCAAACCATAATGTATTGACGGCACGGGCGCGTTCAGCCCGTTTGGTTAATGAATCTGCGGCCTTCCATGCCTCTTCCTTGAAAGGAACAGTAATATTCAAACCCTTGCCACCCTGTTTTTGAAATTCATCAAGCGCTGTGTTAAATCCGTCTTGCTCGACAAGGATGGCCTGATAATTGATTAATTGCCCGGTCTGCCGGGCAAACGCTGCATGTATCTGTGGCGATTTAGTATGTGCAATGGGATTACCCATCACACCATAATTATCTACACCGGGAATCAATTGGAAATTCTTCACAACAGTTTCCTGGACACAAACATCACAAGTTGGATATAGAGTTCGATGAAAATTGTCATGCGTGATGGCCAGAAAAGGGGTATTTGAATCTGTAGCGCAATCTACATAAGGAAACAGTCAGTCATAAACGGCTCGCCAGTTACGAGCCGATTATAAAAACAGCATGGCCGTGCGTGAACTGTTCTACGCCGAACTTCCACGTGCTTGCAGACCACCCTTCAAACAATACGCTGTAATTCCACGCTCACTCAACAGAAATGCACCAGCTGAACTGCGGCGGCCAGTATCACAGTAAAGAATATATTTTTTTGACGGATCCAGTGACTCTGCTTTCATGCGCAACATAAAGAGAGGTAAATTAACACTGCCGGGAATGCCATTATTTTTATGTTCGCTGTCCAGCCGCACATCCAGCCATAATGTATCTCCTGCAGCAACCATACTCTCTGCCTCACTGTTCGTAACCCAGCTCAACATCGGTTCTTTCAACAGTGAATTAAAGTCTTCCTTTGACAGTCGCATTAACGCCCCATCAGTTTCCATTATGATATTGGCATTGCGCTTGGCATCGGACAACAGGGCCTCTTCACCAAAGGCATCGCCATCTTTCAATGTAGCCAGTGTCAATTGGGTATTGGACTTGGATGTACGGGTCACCTTGCAGCGACCGTTTTTAATTATGTAATAGTAGTCTCCGTCATCGCCCTGTTTGATGATGACATCTCCGGCCTTAACCGGGACTTCCTGTATTCGCATGAACATTGCCTGGATATTTGGTGCCGGTACTTGCAGGAAGGCCCGTGATTGCAGGATGCGTGTCATCCAGTCACCCCCTTCATCACCTTGATCAGTCTCTACCGAAATCTCGCCGACTTCGATACCGGACAACTGGTCCCATGTCAGGAGTATATCCAGCAAATCGGTATCAACCCGCACAATCTTTGCAGGTGTCTTGGCAATGGCATTATGTTTTCTTGGCTGTTGATTGGCGATTGGATGTTTGCCTGCAGGTGTACCGCCCTTTATAACTGTTGCTTCGCCAGTGGCCGCAGTCAGGGTCACTTCTCCTTCCAGAACATAGACCTTCTGCTTGTCCATATCACCTTGCTTGAACAATACCTTCCCTGCGGGAACTGTTTCCACATAGGTTTTTGCTGCCAACTCCTGGAAATTTTCCGAATTCAGAGCACTGGGAGGGACCAATGTTTTTAACAGTGCTTTATCGACCAACTCAGCCATTTTTTTGCTCTTCCATTTTTGTTAATAATGTTCTCAGAATCAGGATAATGTATGCCCGGCGACCTATAATATAACACGCTGCACGGTGCATAAGTATTGTATTAATAATTAAACTTTCTTTAATCAAATTAACATAATTACCGCTATCGAAACATTAACGGGCGCCTGTGCGCCCGCTAATTTGTACAACATCAGTACTTTGCTAGAGGCTGTAACCGCGTTCATTATGTTGAGAGGTATCGAGCCCCATGGACTCATCCTCGGCATTGACCCGCAAACCAAGAATTACATCTACAATCTTTAACAAGGCCATCGTCAAAACACCAGTATAAATTGCAACAGCAAGTATACCAATAACCTGTACCCCTACCTGGCTTCCCATGGTCATGCCCTCTGCATATCCCTGGCCGCTGAATAATCCCAGCGAAGAAGAAGCAAAGATACCGGCAAGCAGCGTCCCCAACATCCCGCCAACACCATGGACCGGAAATACATCCAGCGAATCATCCAGTTTCATGACCCGTTTCATGTAATTGGTGGCGGTAAAACAGATTAACCCGGCCAGGATACCAATCACCAGCGCGCCGCCCGGACCTACAAAACCCGAGGCCGGTGTAATCGTGGCCAGTCCCGCAATTGTACCCGTGGCGATCCCCAATACACTGGGTTTACCATAGCGGATCCATTCAGCAACCATCCAGGCCAGGGCACCCGCCGCTGCCGATGTGTGGGTCGCCAGCATGGCCATACCGGCATTACCATCAGCTGCAACCGCACTGCCAGCATTAAACCCGAACCAGCCGACCCACAACATGGCTGCACCGGTCACCGTAATGGTCATATTGTGCGGCATCATAGGCGTTTCCGGAAATCCGCTCCGTTTCCCCAGAATAACTGCACATAATAATGCAGCTACACCACACGTAGTATGCACTACTGTACCTCCTGCGAAATCCAGCAGACCTTTCTGGAACAACCAGCCATCTTCTGCCCACACCCAGTGACAGACCGGTGCATAAACCAGCGTCACCCACAAACCGGAAAACAACAACATGGATGTGAATTTCATGCGTTCCGCAAAAGCGCCAACGATAAGTGCCGGGGTAATAATCGCAAAGGTGAGCTGAAACATTGAGAATACAGTTTCCGGGATTGATCCCCACATCGCCTCTTCCGAGACACCATTCATCATGGCCTTCGACATACCACCTACCCATGCACCGCCCGCACCAAAGGCCAGACTATAGGCATACAATACCCATAATATTGAAACCATACAGGCTATGGCAAAACACTGCATCAGCACCGAAAGGACATTCTTGGTCCGTACCAGACCACCATAAAACAGTGCCAGGCCAGGTAAAGTCATAAACAATACCAGCGCTGTAGCAGTCAGCATCCACGCTGTATCGCCCTGATTAAGTACATCCTCCGCGTGGACAGATAACGGCAAAAGAACCAATAATGCCAGTGATAAAAACTTACTCATTGAAATTTTCATTATTAATTCCCCCAAAAGATACTTTCAAAGCGCATCGTTGCCGGTTTCACCGGTCCGGATACGTATCACCTGTTCAAGGTTATATACAAAAATCTTTCCATCCCCTATCTTGCCCGTATTGGCCACTTTACTGATGGCTTCGATTGCGGCATCAAGCTGGCTGTCTTCAATGGCAATTTCGATTTTGGTCTTGGGCAGGAAATCAACGATATATTCAGCACCCCGGTAAAGTTCGGTATGGCCTTTCTGCCTGCCAAACCCCTTTACTTCCGTGGTGGTCAGTCCCTTGATACCTATTTTCGATAACTCTTCACGGACATCATCCAGTTTGAAGGGTTTTATTATTGCGGTAAGTAATTTCATAACGGCTGTCCTCCCGGCCATCAAAATCCCACAAATTACAAAATGGGCTATCTGGTGAATTGTCATACACTGATATTGCGCAAGGAGAATAGCAATTTATTCAATCTGGTGCACGCAGGAGAATTAAATTACCGGAAACGAAAAGGGCGCCGCAGCGCCCGTTTCGCCATAAACAACGGTTAATACAGACTAAAGGTTATAACCGCGCTCATCGTGCAGGGCGACATCAAGCCCTTCGGTCTCTTCTTCATCCGTGACCCGCAGACCAATGATGACGTCAACAACCTTCAATATGATAAAGCTCAGGATGCCCGTGTAGATGATGGTGAACATGACTCCCTTGAACTGGATAACCAGTTGGGCGCCGATACTGACGCCTTCGGCCAGACCCACTCCACCCATACTGGCATCGGCACACAGACCGGTCAGTATGGCACCGATAATGCCGCCAACGGCATGCACCCCGAACACATCCAGCGAATCATCATATCCCATGGCACGTTTAATACTGGTTGAGGCAATAAAACAGCCTGCGCCCGCTGCGGCACCGATCAGGATCGCGCCCATCGGTCCGGCCGTACCTGACGCGGGGGTAATGGCCACCAGGCCCGCCACCGCACCGGTCGCAATACCCAACACGCTGGGCTTACCATGCGACAACCATTCGGAAATCATCCAGGCGAGGGCTGCAGTTGCAGTGGCAATCTGGGTCACAGCCATGGCCATACCGGCGGTGCCATTGGCACCCACGGCGGATCCGGCATTGAAACCAAACCAGCCCACCCACAGCATGGCCGCACCCATCACCGTGAAGTTCAGATTATGCGGCATCATGGCAGTTTGCGGATAACCCTTACGTTTACCCAGCACCAGGCAGGCCACCAGTCCTGCGATACCTGCATTGATATGGACCACGGTGCCACCGGCAAAATCCAGTACACCCCAGTCCCACATGAGAGCACCATCGCCACTCCAGACCATATGACAAATCGGCGCATAAACCAGGACCAACCAGGCTGCCATGAAGACCATCATCGCAGAAAACTTCATACGCTCTGCAAAAGCACCCACGATCAGTGCCGGGGTGATAATCGCAAAGGTCATCTGGAACGTCATGAACACCGACTCGGGAATTGCCGCAGTCATACTGTCCACGGTCAGATTTTGCAGGAACAGATTTCCAAGACCACCGACAAACGAGTTTATATTGGTGACGCCTGCCTCCATGCCGGTTGTGTCAAATGCCAGGCTGTAGACAAACAATGCCCACATCACACTCACCATACAGGTGATGGCAAAACACTGCATCATGACAGACAGCACGTTCTTGCTGCGGACCATGCCCGCATAGAACAATGAGAGCCCGGGAATGGTCATGAATAAAACCAGTGCGGTTGCCGTCAACATCCAGGCAGTATCACCGGTGTTTAATTCATCGGCCATCGCCAATGACGGCATCAACAAGGCAATCATGGTCAGTAAATTTCCAGCCATGCCTTTGTTATTGCCGATAATGCTTATAAAGCGTGTCATCGTAAATTTCCTCCCTACGAGATCAATTAAAGGGCATCGCCGCCAGTTTCACCGGTACGAATCCGGACCACCTGGTCAAGGCTGAGTACAAAAATCTTTCCATCACCGATTTTGCCGCTGTTGGCTGCCTTGGAAATCGACTCGATGACCTTGTCTGTCTGCTCGTTGGACACGGCAACTTCGAGTTTGATTTTGGGGAGAAAATCAACAACATATTCTGCTCCCCGGTAAAGTTCAGTGTGACCTTTCTGGCGGCCGAACCCCTTGACTTCGGAGACGGTCATACCTTGCACACCAATCTCGGATAATGCCTCTCGCACATCGTCGAGTTTGAAAGGCTTGATAATGGCTGTGACCAACTTCATCGAAAGTTCCTCCCTATATGGCCCCTGTCCGGATGGACAAGGGCCGGGTTGTATTAAATGGTTTAGAAACTGGCGGAGACAGTAAAGATTGCAGTGGCATCACAAAGGTCTCCAAATACAAGGCCACCGCCAAAACATTCTGAATCTTCTATATCTGTATCTACGTATGAGACATCAAATGTAAACGCACCAATATCTTTAGACACACCAATTTTCCAGTCGGTGTAATCCGGTAACAATATTTGCGCGTTATCATCAATCCACTGGTGACCAACATGTCCCGAAAGATTTAATCCACCTACTGGCAGGGGTATACCAACATCCCCATAAACATAGGTTGCGTCACCGGATTCAAAAAAGTAATCCGGGCTATAGTTAAGACCACCACTAACATTGAAGTTACCGAAGTCATAACTAAGAGAACCATAAACCTCGAAGTAATCGTAATCATCAGTCAACGCAGGTGAAGTATCTGAACCTGGATAGGCATAATACAATCCGCCAATATCCCAACCGATTCCGGTACCGGAAAATTCACCCGCAAATCCACCATAGAAATCCATTTCCAGATCTGCTGTGTCGCTTACCCCAGATTCAGCAAAATCGATATTAGACGCCCATACTCCAGCATAAAATCCGATTGGCGTATACGAATAATCAAATCCTCCCTGCAATGCTGGATCTTCTGTTGTCTGACTGACGCCGCGGAAACGGTAATCCGTAGTAATGGACACATTCGCACTGAATTCATGCGGTGAATCTTCAGCATAGACAGCTACCGGTGTACTCAACACCAGCGCCGTTGCCATAGAACAAATTATCTTTTTAATACTCGTTTTCATCATGTATCCCCTCTCGGCTAGTACTCCACAAATTTGAAAAATATAAACGCATCAGTAAATGGCCATTTACTTACGGGATTAATCAATACACGTTCCATGCCATATATAAATTTCATTCATATATACAACAGGTTACATGGCTTTATGATGTATAAAGATGAGTTGCAAATGATGTGATTTGTGATTTAATTGCACTTTAGTAGTGCATTAAAAACAAGGTGGCACCGTAATAGTGCAATGGTTGTGCTTACATTAATATAACGGGTCTAAGTGTTAGAATTGCCACCTGATTTCTGAAATCACCTGAAAACCAAGCAGAGATTACCAATGACTGAACATGTAAATATTGATTCATTTATTAAACAAGTCCTCGCCAGTCTTCCGGCAGATTTACGACAGGCAAAGCAAGACATTGAAACCAACCTGAAAGCAGCCCTGCAAAAAACCTTTACCCGAATGGAGCTGGTCACGCGTGAAGAATTTGATGTGCAATCTGAACTGCTATCACGGACACGTGCTGCACTGGTAGAACTTGAGAAAAAACTGGTTGAACTTGAAACGGCATGTTGCGAAAAAAAATAATCCGTCAATTACAGCTTTATATTTACCCGGTGACTGAATAGAATAATTCCCTGTCCATACACAGCCAGGCAAGGTAAAAGGGAGATAAGGGACTATGAGTATTGCCATTGTATACAGCCGTGCACAGGTTGGTATCCACGCACCGCTGGTCACCGTCGAAGTACATCTCACCCGTGGTCTGCCATCACTGTCCATTGTTGGCCTGCCAGAAGCGGCCGTTAAAGAAAGCAAGGACCGCGTACGCAGTGCCATTATTAATAACCAGTTTGAATTCCCCCTTCACCGCATCACTATCAATCTTGCGCCGGCCGATCTGCCGAAGGAAGGCGGGCGGTTTGATCTCGCGATCGCGCTGGGCATACTTGCAGCATCCAACCAGATCCCGCAAGACAATCTCAACCAATATGAATTCATCGGTGAACTTGCCTTGACAGGAGAACTACGGCCGGTACGTGGCATCGTGCCAGTCACCAAAGCAATCAAGGATGCCAACCGGAAATTGATATTACCGCTGTCCAATGCGAATGAGGCCGGCCTGGTCAGTGATATTGAAATATTACCTGCCGGACATTTAATGAATGTGTGTGCTCATTTAACCAGCCGTGAACAACTTTCCTTGCACTCTACACAATCCAATATTGTTTCAACATGTACAGAAAAGGACTTGTCAGAAGTACGCGCACAACAAAATGCCAAACGTGCGCTGGAGATTGCTGCTGCCGGTGGACATAACCTGATCATGATCGGCCCGCCTGGTACTGGCAAGACCATGCTGGCCGAAAGACTGCCGGGAATCCTGCCGCCCATGACAGAAGAACAGGCCCTGGAATCTGCGGCAGTCACTTCAATAAGTACGCATGGCTTCGATCCGGCCAGCTGGAAACGGCGCCCGTTTCGCAGTCCACACCATACGGCATCCGGTGTGGCACTGGTGGGTGGCGGCAGCCATCCACGTCCGGGAGAAATTTCCCTCGCCCATCATGGCGTGCTGTTTCTGGATGAACTGCCGGAGTTTGATCGGCACGTACTGGAAGTATTACGCGAACCACTGGAATCGGGACGGATCATAATATCCCGAGCTGCTCATCAGGCGGAATTCCCGGCGCAATTCCAGTTGGTCGCCGCCATGAATCCCTGCCCTTGTGGTTACCTTGGAGATTCATCCGGCCGTTGCCATTGTTCCGAGGACCAGGTCCGGCGTTATCGGCAACGTATTTCCGGTCCTTTGCTCGACCGTATCGATCTGCACGTTGAAGTGCCCAGTGTGCCGCGGGAGATCCTGCAAGAAATCAATCACCCGGCTGAATCCAGCGCCCAGGTACAAGCGAGGGTAAGTAATGCATATACACGCCAGCTTGAACGTGCCGGGAAATCCAATCATAAATTAAGCAACCGGCAGTTAGACACTTACTGCAAACTGGATCATGCCGGTACACGATTACTGGAGCGCGCTATCAACCAGTTGGGATTATCCGCACGTGCCATGCACCGTATACTCAAGGTGGCCCGTACCATAGTCGACCTGTCAGGTGCTGAACAAATCGGTGCAAATCACCTGGCTGAGGCCATCAACTATCGCCGTCTGGACCGTGCCAGACCCTGAAAAATTCGTGATTTTTTCAGCTTGCGCCCGGCAGTCGATTCAGGTGAAATAAAACAATCATGAACAAGCAACAATACCATATACAGGTTGAGGTAAAGACGACCTATGTCCAGGAACAGTCCGAGCCGGAAAATAACCGTTTTGTGTTCGCCTATACCATTACCATTACCAATACAGGCCTGATGCCGGCCCAGTTGCTGAGCCGGCACTGGGTCATTACCGATGCCAATAACAAGGTCCAGGAAGTGCGCGGTGAAGGCGTGGTGGGAGAACAACCCTATCTCACCCCCGGGGACACATTCCGTTACACCAGCGCAGCCATGCTTGAAACACCTGTAGGTTGTATGCAGGGAAATTATCAGATGATAGCTGATGATGGTGTGGAATTTGACGCCGAGATCCCTGTCTTTAATCTTTCCACTCCACATACGATACATTAGTGATTATGTACAGGATGTACTGTATGCCGCGGGCGCAGGACGCGCAAGAGCGGCGGGTGATTGGAGATTGGACCTTGGAGATTAAAATAGTGCAATCATTGACAGTAATGTCAATACTACTATTCACCACTCACCAGTCACTATTCACCATTTACGAATAACGAAAAATAATGTCAACATACGCCATAGGCGACGTACAGGGTTGTTATCAGGAATTACTGGCGTTACTTGATAAAATAAATTTTTATCCAACCAACGATAGTCTGTGGTTCACCGGCGATCTCGTCAACCGCGGTCCACAGTCACTTGAAGTGCTGCGTTTCGTAAAACAACTGGGCGACAAGGCCATCGTCACACTCGGTAATCATGACCTGCACCTGCTCGCTGTTGCATTAAATACTGCAAAAAAAAATGCCAAAGATACGCTGGATAGTATACTCACTGCGCCTGACCGAACGGAGTTGCTGGACTGGTTACGCGCCCGCCCGCTATTGCATCACGACAAGAGCAACGGCTACACGATGATTCATGCCGGAATTTTACCGCAATGGGATCTGCAAATGTCAGCAGGACTTGCACATGAGGTTGAAAATAGACTTCGTGGAAACAATTACATGGAATTTTTTGATTACATGTATGGTAATAAACCGAATCATTGGTCTGATGATCTCACAGGCTGGGACAGACTGCGTTTGATAGTCAATGCTTTCACACGTTTGCGTTATTGCGACAGGCAGGGGCGATTTGCATTAAAAGAAAAAGGCCCGCCGGGATCACAATCCAAAACCTATCAACCCTGGTTCACCATCCCGTCACGCAAAACTATAAAAGAGCATATCCTCTTCGGCCACTGGTCCACTATACATTTGGGCAATATTAAAAATTTCGAGGAATATAACGTTTATCCACTCGATACAGGTTGCATGTGGGGAGGGTCACTCACCACCTTGCGCCTGGAGGATAAAAAACGGTTCAGCGTCCCTTCCCGGCAACCTGCAGTATTCAAGGAAGCAAAAAAATGAATTCCTGGATAAGCTTGATCTCGCTATTTCCGGGCCGGTCCAAAGGATCAATCACCCGAACCTCACTAAAAGGTTTTGCTTAATCCGCCGATGAGCCGGTATTCCGGTTCGCTCTGTTGTCCATTGTGATCGTTCAGCACAGGGATACCGATTGAAGAAAACAACGACCAGCGATGACCGAGACCAACCCTGATACCGGGTGAAATAAACAGTACGTGCCCGCCACTATTTTCTTCTTCAGTACCATGAATCTCTATCCGGTCACGGACATCACCATTCAACTCCAGTGCCAGATCCACATAATCCAGGATATTTAACACATGCCGGTGCTGGTGATGATCATGGGCACCTTGCGGACTATAAACCCGGTAACTCAGGGCCAGATTATAATTAAAGATATCGCCCAATTCAGTCTGTTGCGACCCTTCACTGGTAAACGTATATAAAATGTTCGCGGAAAAACCGGTGCGGCCCCGATTGTGATTCATAGCCAACCCTAAAAACGGATCCACTGATCCGCTGCCCGGTTGCTGTTCTGACTCAAACAGGGCCCCTTCAACTTCACGTTCACTTGTATCACCAGTTGCCAGTTTCAGGCCTGCAAGCATCGCCATATCCAGATTTTGATTACGATAAAAACGGTATTGTCCAAACAGGCTTAAATCACCTATTCCTTTGGAATCACCGGCAAACTCTGCTTCACCAGTACCCATATCATTGTGTGCTTCCCGGATATCATTCCGCTCCAGATAGGGAAGACTGGCGCCCACGGTAAAATCATCAGTAATGCCATAAGCAATATTTGCCGTCAGACTCAACAAATGATCAACACTATGTACATCTTCATCAGCAGCACCCAGGTTTTCCAGCTCGACGTCTGATATATCATCAAGCTCTATAAACTGGGCGCCGAAACCAAATACCATTTCCCCTTTGGGGAGGGTCGCTCCCGGGATAGTCATGATGGCACCGGCCGCACCTGTTTCAAAACTTGGACTGGCATGGTCAGCCATGGTATTGGTGACAAACAACAAAGAAACAAAATAAAATTCGGTGATTAATATTTTTTTTATATGGAACATCGCATAACACTCTCTTGTTAATTAAACTCCCACTCGCACGCGCATGTATTGCCAGAATCGAGTGGCAATATCTGTTGATTGATTTAATTAAACAAGGGCGGGCGGGCCGCGAATGACGCAGTTATTGCAGTAAAATTGTTGATAGTGTGGTATGTTATAAAACGTATCGACTTCTGCCCGTATCACATCGAACAACGCCGGTTCAAATATCGCTGTAAAGACCAGCAGACTGCTGGTTGACCACTGGCTGCATATGGGCGAGAGTTGTACTGCACTTCCTGTGGCATCTTCACCATCGTGGTGATGTGCATTGTGATCAGCATGTCCACGTTCAAGTGTAACCGGGCCATCACAGAAAATTATCCCCAATCCCTCTTCGGAAGAGATCCCCAACATATAACCGGGTGCAATAAACGAGCGGAGCAGCACGGCCACGGCCAGCAACCAGGGGAAAATTCTCAGGCTTTTTTTACGGCGGAATAAATTCACCAGCGGAATATACAGAAATTGGCATGGCAAAGAAACAGGCCAGTATCCGGACTATTGTATTGTTGTTTAATTGCTAGTTTTGTACCTGAAAATCAGCCAACGGCGCCTGATCAGTATGCAGAAACCACTGGTTTAGTACGATTTTGCGGGTGAACCAGCGTGTGGCCAGTAATTTTCTTGCGAGCACCATTTTAAACCATGCCGGTAATTTAATATGTGTATTACTTTCTCTTTTCTTCTTACCAAACCGCTGCGTAATCAAGTCCTGATATTGATTTAAATTTTCACGACAGTAATTTCCCCTGGCTTCTTTAATCACCTTGGCGGCCAGCAGTCCGGATTCAATCGCCGGGCGTATGCCCTCTCCGCTTTGGGTATAGGCCAGTCCCGCTGCATCGCCGATCAAAAGCATGCGATCACTCACCAATGGCCGGGTACTTTGCTCATATAATAAATAGGCATGACCGTTAAATTTTTCTGCCAACTGGTGCGGGATACGCCCCTGTTCCTGCAAATAATGACAAAATGCCGCAACATGCCCTGACAGGTTATGCGTGTCGTCCCGGCCCAGGCCTATATTAATGTATTCGCCCTTGCGGAATACCCAGCCGTAGCCTTTCAGATCTTCACAAAAATACAACTCCGGTATGTCCGGGCTGGCCTTGCATTCAGTCATTTGCTCCGGGGCCAGCTTGAATTCACTTTCCTGTGCAACCACTTTTCTCCCGTTATTTTTCGAACCAGCCATATAAGAACGTGCCACGGGGCAGAAGTGACCACCGGCCCCGACGATCAGGGAAGTGCGGATGTCATCATTGGCAATCCAGTATTGCCCATCAACCTTTAAATTATCGAATGACTCACCTAACCGTAAGCGGGCATGGCAGCGTTTCAGCAAATAATGATCAAATTCGCAACGCCGGATCCCGTAACTCGCCGGTTTACCGTCATAGTGAACTTCATTCATACTGTTTTTTATTTGCCCAACCAGAAAGCCGTGGATCGGTTGCAGGGTATGCCGCGTGCCATAGTCATCAATATCGATCTGCAATTCATCGATAACCTCAGGCGTGATCCAGCCTGCACAGATTTTGTTACGCGGGAAATTCTGTTTGTCCATAATCAACATATCCAGTTCGCTGTTACGCAAGGCCCACGCCAGTGACGAACCGGCCGGCCCTCCACCGACAATAAGTACATCACATTGGTCCATGATTTAATCTTGCATCGACAAGTGATTTTCCTGGTACATATACGCCCTGGACCTGTCCAGATCATTATTATGCGGACGGGTGAAAAGTACCTGGAATAATTGCATGTTGCCGGAGGTAAAGGCCGCCAGGGAACCGGCGAGGTACAAGCGCCAGGTACGTATAAATTCTTCATCATAGGTTTTACGGTATTGTTCAACATTCAGATCAAACCGTGTCAGCCAGTGTTCAAGTGTCTTCGCGTAATGCAGACGCAGGTTCTCGATATCCAGTACGGAAAATTCCATGGGTTCAAATATGTGCATCATCTGGCTGATGCTGGGTGGGCACGCACCCGGGAAGATACGCGTAGCGATCCAGGCATTCAGCAGGGCTGGCTGGTTGCGGCCTATGGTATGTATCAGGCCCCGGCCCTGTTCTTTCAGGCAATTGTCAATTACAACACCAAGTTGTTGATAGTTTTCAATGCCGACATGTTCCAGCATGCCGACAGAAACAAATACATCAAATCTTCCTTTAATATTCCGGTAATCATCTTCTATATATTCAACCTGCCGTGACCAGTCTGTTGCAGCGGCCTGTTGACTTGCAAAATTGATTTGCTCATGAGAAATGTTATAGGCCTTGACACTCACACCATATTCCCTGGCCATAAATAGCGCGAAACCACCCCAGCCACAACCTGCTTCAACAACAGTTTGGCCAGGTCGCAACCGCAATTTGCGGCAAATGTGATGCATTTTTGCCATTTGTGCCTGTTCCAGGGTCATCGCCGGATCCGGAAAATAGGCGCAGGTATATTGCATGGCGGCACGATCCAGCCACTGTTGGTAGAATCCATTACCAATGTCATAGTGGTGGTGAATATTAAATCGTGCCTTGTCCGGGGTATTTTGTTGCTGGAAGATCGGTCGGGTAAAATTAGACAGTAACGATTTGCCATTGACCCGGTTAATTGCGTGGTAGATATCCACCAGCGATGAAGCCAGGTCACCCTCGACATCCACATTTCCCAGACTGTAGAGATCACCAAAATTCAATTCCGGATTCAGCAATAATTTATACAGGGCATACCGGCTTCTGATCCTTATCCGGGCATGGGGTTTTATATCTGGAGAGGCAATCTCTTCATTGTTCCAGAGAATAAACGAGAGCGGCGGTTTTCCAATAATGTCCAGAAGTTTATGGACCAGCCAGCGGTCGAATACGCTAACGTTGTTTGACCTATAGAACTCATTGCCAGACGCCCTGGGCAGTTTGTATTGCTTTAGCTCTCTAGCCGAGGAAATGATATGAGACTGTGTTTTTCCCATAAAATCATACTCACTGAAATCAGTGAAACTGAATTTCAAAAAGTTACCAAACTATATTTAACAGGTACCCTTTTTATACTCAAATTTACAAAAAACCGGTATTCATATTTACCAATGTCCCTATACTGATTTTAGACCAACTTCAGGCACAAAAAATCAATATTTTCATACAGCCTGCGTCACCAGGCCCGAATGTCCTGATTTTTCAAACCATTGATTCATGGCCATACACGGCATACTGTTAACCCATGAATCAAGCGACCACCTTCACTGCCAGGCCAAAACAGCAACTTACACTCCTGGATGCTACCTGTATCATCGTGGGTATTGTCATCGGTGCCGGAATTTACGAAACCACCCCTCTGGTTGCCAAATCCGTCACTACGCCGGCCTGGTTAATCCTGATCTGGCTGCTGGGTGGCCTGCTCTCGCTGATCGGGGCCCTGTGTTACGCCGAGCTGGTCACCCGCTATCCTGAAGAAGGCGGAGATTATGTTTTCCTGAACAATGCTTACGGACGGCGTATGGGATTCCTCTTTGCCTGGGCAGGTTTCTGGCTGGTACGACCCGCCAATATCGGTGCGATCGCATTTATTTTTGCTCATTATGCGCAGCAGATCTTCCCGCTCAAGGCAGGAGGACATGAATTTATTACCTATGCCATCGCGGCAGTAATACTGCTGACGCTGATTAATATCATAGGTGTGCAAAGCGGTAAATGGACCCAGAACCTTCTTACTGCGGTCAAGGTACTCGGCCTGCTGATGATTATTACTGTTGGATTATTTTTCACTGTTCCATTTGAATCACGGGCAGCCAATTACCCATCACAGCACGAAAGCAATTTTTACCTGGCGATGATACTGGTACTGTTTACCTACGGTGGCTGGGGAAATATTTCGTATGTGGCGGCAGAGGTCACTCATCCTCAAAAAAATATCCTGCATTCACTGATCATAGGGACGGTGCTGATTACCTGCATATATGTCGTAATCAACCTTGCGTTTTTACGCACACTGGGAATAGAAGGGATGAGCACAAGCTCATCCATTGCATCGGATCTGGTACGTATCACCTTCGGCACGACAGGTGCTTTCTTCATCAGTCTGCTAATCTGTATTACCTGCATCGGTAATATTAACGGCATGATTTTTACCGGTTCAAGAATCTACTATGCTGTGGGTCAGGATCATCATCTTTACCGAATGCTGGGCAGCTGGAACAGCCGTCTGGATGCCCCGGTCTGGTCATTCACAGCCCAGGCCATCATTACCATAGTGCTGATCATCAGCCTGGGCACAAATGAAAATGCTTTCGAACGCCTGGTAATTTTCAGTGCCCCCTTGCACTGGTTTTTCTTTATGCTGGTGGCAATAGCTTTGTTCGTGCTGCGTGTGAAAAACGGCCATGCCCAATCCGGATTCAAAGTCCCATGGTATCCCTGGTTGCCGTTCATTTTCTGCCTTTCGACATTATTCATGCTTTACGCAAGTCTTTCCTACGCCTGGAATCAACGCCATCCGGAAGTCTGGTGGATCATCATGATCATGATAATGGGAATTCTGGCCAGTTATTACGATCCATTACCAAAAGAAAAATAAAACGACGGGAAGCACGAACGCTTACATATAAGCGGTGGGTACGGTTATAATGTCGTGAACACGGTGAATAACTTCAAAAATAAAATAAACATCCTATACTGCAGGCTATATGCGTAAACATTTCTTTATTTATACAAGAATGAGGATTCCCCGGCATTACCCGGGAAAAGCAAAAACATGTTGCATAAATTAATTTACTTATCCTTGTTATTTTTCATTATGCTATTTTCATCTTTCAGCAAGGCAGAAATTAAAATGGGCGAGGCCGCGCCTGATTTTGAAATGGTTGATCAATACAACAAGCCGCATAAACTCGCAGACTACAAAGGTAAGTGGGTGGTGCTGTATTTTTATCCTAGGGACGATACACCGGGCTGCACAACTGAAGCCTGTAATTTCCGGGATGATATTTTAAAAATTCGAAAATTGAATGCTGAAGTGCTTGGTGTCAGCGTGGACAATACTGAATCACATACAAAATTCGCCGAGAAACATGGTTTGCCCTTTCCATTACTCTCGGATGGTGATGCAAAAGTAGCTAAAAGTTATGATGCACTCTGGTCTCTGGGACCCATCAAGGTGGCCAAACGCCATTCGTTCATTATTGATCCTGCAGGCAAACTAGCGAAAATTTACCGGGATGTGAAACCTGAGGATCACAGTGATGAAATCATCCGGGATCTGGAGACGTTTCAACAATAATTGAATTGGTTGAATGGCCAGAATTAATCGGCCGTCTCTTATCTCCATGCACGTCACGCTGACCTTATCGACCCTGATCGTTACACTCTGCGTTGCTGGACACCGTCACCTGTAGCTACACGGGCCCGACACTGTTTTACTTGGTCCGCATGTCATTCTTGACGGATTGCACACCTGCAACCCCGCTTGCAACTACGACCGCCTGATTGATATCGGACTGGGAATTGACGAAGCCGCTCAATTGGACCACACCTTTGAAAGTTTCAACGTTGATCTCGGCGGATGTCAAAGCCGGATCGTTGAATATGGCCGTCTTGACCTTGCTGGTAATAACGCTGTCATCAATGTATTCACCGGTACTCGCCTGTTTTGACGTAGACGCACAACCGAATGAAAACAGCAACGCAAGAACCATAACTAATGCGGGAAAATATTTAAAATCTTTCATGTTTAATCTCCAATGCCTAATACAGCATTAAACCGCAATGTATTGAAACGCTCTGTGCGTTAACACACAGTCTCAGTAATTTAAGTTTCCGCAACCACGTGCGTTGTTGGTCACAGCGCACGTGGGAATACAATAGCTCGCCAAAAAAACCCGTTGGTACATATAACCGCACCAACGGGTCAATTGTGAATCCGCATGGCAAGGGCCGCTGACATTTGAGAATGATTTGCAAATGTCGGCGGCCTCCTTTAAACACTATGCGCGACAGCGTACGGAACAGGCCAGATCTTCGGCGTATTTTGTCAATCATGAATCGTAACCACGCACACGCGGTTGCAGTGTAAAGGAATTCAATTACGTGCGCAGTTTTGTTACCTATGTAAGAGGAACTATTATGAGATATTCAATGCTATTAGATAAGATTAAACAACCGCTATTGCTCGCGGTTATTGTGGTATTTGCCACCGGGTGCTCAGATGATTCAGAACAAGTCACACAGTCGGCTGAACCTTCCCGCGATAGCAATCTGGCCGCCATAAATTGGAACAACCCCGGTGGCCCCATCCCGGCCGCTGTTCAACCCGCCAACGACGTTGGTATGGTTGCCGAGAAATGGAGAAGTCTCGATCAGCCGGTGGTGGCCTACAGTAATCTGGCCGCCATAAATTGGAACAACCCCGGTGGCCCCATCCCGGCCGCTGTTCAACCTGCCAACGATGTTGTTATGGCCGCCGAGAAATGGAGAAGTCTCGATCAGCCGGTGGTGACCTACAGTAATCTGGCCGCCATAAATTGGAACAACCCCGGTGGCCCCATCCCGGCCACTGTTCAACCTGCCAACGATGTTGTTATGGCCGCCGAGAAATGGAGAAGTCTCGATCAGCCGGTGGTGACCTACAGTAATCTGGCCACCGAAAAATGGGTAACACCTCTATAGGCATACGTTCATTACTGATCAATAGTCAGTAAATCATCCCAGGCAGACAATCAGGAAAGCACGCCGGCTTTAATGCCGGCGTGCTTTTTTCTTTAGACTCAGGCAAGAAACAAGAATACGCAGGAGGGTTACCATCGGCATGGGAACAAAGAATCTGCCCTTGCGACAAACTACAGGATGATCAGAAGTGAAAATTGCTGGCGCCGAAAATTCCAATCAGTCCGATAATAATTAAATAAAGAGCAACGATATAGTTCAGCAACCGGGGAATGATGAGAATGAGCATCCCGGCGATCAGTGATACCAGTGGAGCAAGAGCCAAAGTGATATTCATGATGTGTTAACTCCCGGATCTGTATCCGATGATGATAAGAATGTTGCCACATGTCGTATGATATTTACGCCGAAAACGATGCCGGCTCCGTGCGGTCTCGCACACAGGATCATTAAATTTCGCGGTGCGTACGACAACGCACAGAGTCGCCAGACTGGCATGACGACAATAGCCTCGACCAGTGGCTGGCTGACTGCGGCAGTCCGCTCTGTTCGCAAGTTGAATAACCTGGATAAAGGAGAGATAAAATGACATTAGGTACGGTACTTCTAATCGTGTTGATTCTGGTCTTGCTGGGTGTAATTCCCTCCTGGCCTCACAGCAGGAGTTGGGGTTACACACCCAGCGGTGTGGTCGGACTGCTAACCCTGGTATTAGTTGTGATGCTGGTAACAGGCAATATTTGACGCAATCCATCATGGACAATCTGGAAACAGGCCAGTCAAAGCATCAGCTGCCGGCTTTACCCTATGATTATGCGGCGCTTGAATCGCACATCGACACGCAAACCATGATGCTACACCATGACAAGCATCACGCGTCGTACGTGGATAACCTGAATTCAACGCTCGAAAAATATCCGGAATTACACGAGCGCACGGCAGTCTGGCTGTGCTGCTCAACCCGAACAAGATACCGCAGAAAATCCGAGCCACCGTCCGCAACAACGCGGTGGACATGTGAACCACAGTTTATTCTGGCGGGCCATGTCTCCAGATGGAGGTGGTGAGCCCTACGGCGCGCTTGCCGATGCGGTCAAACGTGATTTCGGCAGTTTCGAGCAGTTCAAGGCCCAGTTCACCGAAGCGGGAGCCACGGTATTCGGATCCGGATGGGTCTGGCTCGCGCGGTTCCGGAAGGACGGCGGCAAACTGCAGGTGTACACCACTGCCGGTCACGACAATCCGCTGACGCAGGGCCACTTCCCTATTCAGGTGAACGATATCTGGGAACACGCTTATTACCTGAAGCATGAAAACCGGCGTCCTGATTACCTGAATGCCTGGTGGGCGGTGGCAAACTGGGAAGAAGCGATGCGGCGGTTTGAGCTTTCCGATGATTCTGCAAAGCAGGAATGGGAGAGTGAAGGCGGGCTTGTTCCCGGGGCGACGATCCGATGATTCCATGGAAGGAAGACCTGCTGCTGCATTAATCTGATTGATGCGAAGGTGTGCGAGCGCACAGATCGAATGCGAGACCTGGGTTAAGGTACACACATCGCCATGCGCCATGCAAATGGCTACAATCGGCATAGGAGAATAGAAATGACCGGCTTAATTACGAAGAAAACTGAAACCAACAAGGACCATCTGAACCGCGACCCCCGCACCGGCACAATGGACACGGCCGCTGGCGTAACATCCGGTGCTATTGCCGGGGCCGCTGCCGGCGTGGCAATGGGCAGGCCGGTTGTCGGCGTAATCGGAATCGCAGTGGGGGCAGCTGCGGGGAGAGAAGCCTATATCCGGACTTTCGCGCGGGATGGTAAGTCCACGCTTTTCACAATGTCCGCACCTTCAAAAAGGCTGTTCCAGAGAGGCCTATATCCGGGCTATCGCGCGGGCTGATAAGACCACGCTTTTCACAATGTCTGCACCTTCACATTAACTCAATACAATTGCCCCGGCGCCCGGCCGGATAATCCGTCTTGATACCGGCCTGTGTGCGTCAGCGCACAGACGTCCATCGGCAAGTCCGTCATCGTCCATACTCACTCTGGGAGAGGCGCGGCATTTTTGCGACTGTATGAGGCCGTGATCTTAATGTTGCCGGCCCGGTAAACACAGTAACTCGGGCCGGATCGTTCCACGCTATTCACGGGAATCAGACATGCTCGAAACAAGACATAGTTCCATACTTGCCGCTGATGCTGCCAAAACGGATGGCAGCACCGAAGTGCGGCGCCAGGAAGCCTTGCTTAAAACGGGGGCCTTGCAGAACGCGATCCTTACCAGCGCCAATTTCTCGATTATCGCCACTGACGAGAAAGGCATTATTCAATTGTTCAATGTCGGCGCCGAGCGCATACTGGGCTACACGGCCGCCGAAGTCGTCAACAAGATCAACCCCAGCGACATCCATGATCCGCAGGAAGTGGCGGCACGCGCCCAGGCATTGAGTCTCGAGCTCGCCACCCCGATTGCGCCGGGCTTCGAGGCTCTGGCTTTCAAAGCGTCGCGCGGGATTGAGGATAGCTATGAATTGACCTATATCTGCAAGGATGGCAGCCGCTTTCCAGCCATCGTGTCGATCACGGCGCTGCGCGATGACTATGGCGACGTCATCGGTTACCTGTTGATCGGCAGCGACAACTCCGTGCGCAAGCAGGGCGAATTGAAACTGAACAACGCCATAGCCGCAGCGGAAAAAGCCAACCTCGCGAAATCGGATTTCCTGTCCAGCATGAGCCATGAGCTGCGCACGCCGCTCAGTGCGATCCTCGGTTTTGCCCAACTCATAGAGTCCGGTTCGCCGCCGCCAACGATCTCCCAGAAGCGAAGCATCGATCAGATCCTCAAGGCGGGATGGTACCTGCTGGAGTTGATCAACGAAATCCTCGATCTCGCGCAGATCGAGTCCGGGAAGATGCTGTTGTCGCTGGAACCGATATCGCTCACCGAGATCGTGGGCGAATGCCAGGCGATGATCGAACCGCAGGCGCAAACGCGCGACATTCGCGTGACCTTTCCCCAGTTCAAAATCCGCTACTTTGTCAATGCCGACCGGACACGGTTGAAGCAGGTTCTCATCAACCTGCTTTCCAATGCGGTCAAATACAACAAGGTAAGCGGATCAATCGTCGTGGAGTGCACCGCGAGCACTCCATGGCGCATTCGTATCAGTGTCAGGGACACCGGCGAAGGCTTGAGTCCGGATAAACTGACACAGCTTTTCCAGCCGTTCAATCGTCTCGGAAAAGAAGCCGGCATCGACGAAGGCACCGGCATCGGTCTGATGGTGAGCAAGCGGCTGATTGAATTGATGGAGGGCGAAATCGGCGTCGAAAGCACGGTCGGTACGGGCAGTGTATTCTGGATCGAACTGAATCAGACAGCTGAACCACAACGTGCCGCCAGTGCAGCCAAACCCGCGGCTGTCGACCCGGCGCAAGTTCATGCCGGCCGGCAGTTGCGCACCCTGCTCTATGTCGAGGACAACCCGGCCAATCTGATGCTGGTCGAGGACCTCATCGCACGCCGGCCCGATATCCGCTTGCTGAGTGCCATGGACGGCAACCGCGGCGTCGAGATTGCGCGCGCCTCATTACCGGATATCATCCTGATGGACATCAACCTGCCCGGTATCAGCGGTATTCAGGCGCTGAAAATCCTGCACGCAGACCCGGCAACTGCGCACATCCCGGTGATTGCGCTCAGTGCCAATGCCATGCCCCGTGATATCGAGAAAGGTCTGGCGATAGGGTTCTTCCGTTATCTCACCAAACCGATCAAGGTCAACGAGTTCATGGATACACTGGACATGGCGCTGAAATTTGCAAAGCTGCAAGCAGCCCGCGGAAATAAAGAGGAAAAAATATGATAGTTAGTGCGTCAGACATTCTTAACGCCAGCCTCCTGATCGTTGACGATCAGGAGACCAATATCAGCCTGCTTGAGCAATTGCTGAGTGAGGCCGGCTACACTTCGGTTGCCTCGACCATGAATCCACAGGAGGTCTGCGCGCTGCATCGCAAGCACCGCTACGACCTGATCCTGCTCGACCTGCAGATGCCCGGCATGGATGGATTCCAGGTGATCGAAGCCCTCAAGACCAACGATGCTGACAGCTACCTGCCGGTTCTGGTGATCACCGCCCAGCCCGGACACAAGCTGCGCGCGTTGCAGGCCGGCGCAAAGGATTTCATCAGCAAACCGTTCGATCTGGTCGAAGTCAAGACACGCATCCACAACATGCTGGAAGTGCGGCTGCTGTACAAGAAACTCAAAAATTACAGCAAGGGGCTGGAAATGATGGTGCAGGAACGGACCGCCGAGCTGCGTGAAAGCGAGGCCCGTTATCGCAGCCTGACCGAACTGGCCTCCGACTGGTACTGGGAACAGGACGAGAACTCGAACTTCACCAAGGTTTCCGGCCCGGTCCTGGAGATGCTCGGAATCCGGGTCAACAGCCTGGCAGGAGATACAGACGGTAGTCAGGTGACAGGCTGGAATGAGGCGGAGCGGGAGCTGTTGCAGGCAACCATTGCCGCCCGGCAACCCTTCCTTGATTTCATGTTCAGCCGCGTCAATGCCGATGGCTCGCAACAACAATTTCGGGTAAGCGGGGAGCCGATGTTCAACCGGTCCTGCCGCTACATCGGCTACCGCGGAATCGGCGTGGAAATTACCACCAAGAAATAGAACGCAATATTTCGACAGTTCGCCATGTCATTACCTCATAGTCCGAATCAGAACCATCTGCTCGCCGCCCTGCCCACGGCGGAATTCGAACGCCTGGCACCCCATCTGGAGCTGGTACCGATGCTGCTGGGGGAAATCCTCTACGAACCCGGTGGACAGATGCGGCTCGCCTATTTCCCCACCACCGCCATCGCGTCGCTGCACTATGTCATGGAGTCCGGCGCATCGGCCGAAAGCGCGGGAGTGGGCAATGAAGGCGTCGTCGGTGTTTCGCTGTTCATGGGCGGGGATACCACGCCAAGCTCGGCCGTGGTGCAGACTGCGGGCCACGGTTACCGGCTGGAGAGCAGCTTGCTGAAACAGGAATTCAACCGCGCCGGCTTCATGCGGCGTTTGTTGCTGCGCTACACCCAGGCGCTGATGACACAGATGTTCCAGACTGCGGCCTGCAACCGGCACCATTCGATAGAGCAGCAACTGTGCCGCTGGCTATTGTTGACCCTCGATCGATTGTCTTCGAATGAGTTGATCATGACGCAGGAATTGGTCGCCAGCATGCTCGGCGTGCGCCGGGAAGGCGTTACGGAGGCCGCCGGGGAATTGCAGCACGCCGGTTGCATTCGCTACCGCCGTGGCCACATTACAGTACTTGAGCGGTCCGGACTGGAGACGCGCGCGTGTGAATGCTATGCCGTGGTCAGGAAGGAATTGAGCCGCCTGCTGTCCGATGTACAGTACCGGCAGGGCATTGCCACGGCCGTCCGATAATCGCCACCGGCCATCAGGCCCGCCCGGCGTCATCGTCAGAGAGGACTTCACCCGCTGAATTATTCGTGCAGGCTTGCCCCGGTATCTTTAGGGACTGCGGCGGCAGCGGGAGGGGGCCAGTTCCCTGCCACTTCGGCGCAAAAGCCCGCAAGCTGTTCCAGCACGGTCTGCACCGCCCGATTGGCCGCAACGACCCCGCCATAAGCATCCTCACTCGTGGCAGCAACACTCTCATCGAATTCGCGCCACACCAACACCTGCCGCGTCATGTTGTCCACAATATAAGCGCGCAGTGTGAAATGCGCGCGGCTCGGCTGACTGTGGAATTCATGCTGTAACCGCAATATCGCGGTGTCCAGCCTCAGGTCGCCGGTCGCGGCGCTCGATGCCAGTACTACAGCGCGGAATGCCCCGCTGTTTCCGACCGCGTCGATGATGAGCGGCGTGAGCATGCGTGCCGGTGTGTCGACCCATTCATTGTAAGCATAATATTCGAGCTTGTGAGTTTCGCGCACGTAGATGATACGCGGGCTGTCAAAGCCGGCAGACGCGCGCGGAGGATTGATGATCAATGTCGTTGCTGCATCCGGGGACGCCGCCGGCGTTGCAATCTTCACGCTGTCAAGCGCATAAAATGAGGATTGCGGCGGCGGCGCCGTCAAACGCAATGCGCCGCAACCGCCAGCCAGTGTCAATAAAAGTCCGGCAGCACAAAGCTGGCATAGTTGTAAGAAGGATGAGCTGTTCATGGTTATTGTGCTCCTGTTGATGATTCTCCCGGGCCTTCCGCCACCGGCTTACGACCGAACAGGAGGCCAGCCGGATCGCGTTCGGTCTGCTCGGTAAGGCGCCGCAGCGAGGCTGACAGGACACTGAGTTCGCCGAACAGGCGTTCCAGTTCCGGCAGTGTCTCCGCGGTGAAGCGCTTCATGTCGGCACCGATCGAGTTGGCCGTGTTCCCGGCGCTGGCAGTGGTCTGGGCGACCTCGTTCCCCATTTTTTCAACTGCGTCGGCACTGCGGCCAATGCGCTCGATCACCTGATCGAGCTGCGCCGTAGCACGTGATATGTTTTCGACAGTACTGGCAGCATTGGCTATGCCTGCATCAAGCGTGTCCTTGCGTTCAGCGAGCGTGTGCGCCACGGTGGCGATGTTTTCTAAAGTACTGGCGGCATTGGTTATGCCTGCGTCAAGCGTGTCCTTGCGCTCAGCGATCGTGTGCGCCACGGTGGCGATGTCGGCGAGTGCGCTTTTAAACGCTGCCTGGTTCTCTTCGTTGAGTATGGCATTGATGCTGCTCGAAGTGCTGTCAAGTTTCGCCAGAACATTGGTGAGTACATTTTCCAGTCTGGCACTCAGCGAGGGTTTGGTACGAATCTCCGGATACTGGCCCGGCGCGCTGGCGGGGAGCGGTGGCAATTCCCGGGCGCCCCCACTGAGTTCGACGGAGGCGATACCGGTCAGACCTTGTGTTTTCAACATTGCCACCGTGTCGTCCGTGATCGGCGTGCCGCGTTCAATCGCGAAGATCAGCCGCACGCGTTGCGAGTTCGCCGGATCCAGCTGAATGTTTTTTACCTTGCCTACCTCGACACCGCTGTATTTGACCGGTGCGTTCAGATTCAGTCCGGCTACCGACTCGTCTACGATCGCCAGGTACAGGTCGTAGTTCTTCTTGAATGCACCGCCCGAGGCAAGCCAGAGCACACCGGCGATCAGCACAGCGCCGAGAACCAGCACAAACGCACCGACAATCGCATAGTTCACTTTAGTTTCTATGGCCGCTTCTCCTTTTTCGCATCGATCTACTCGCCTGCTTGCCGTTTTTCCTGTTCCTGTGCCGCCCGCCCGCGCGGACCGTCAAAGAATTGCCGGATGGCGGGATGGTCCACGTGCGAGAGTTCGGACATTGAACCGATGCCTTGTACCTTGCCCCCGGCGAGGACGGCGACCTGGTCGGCAACCTGCCACAACAGGTCGAGGTCGTGCGTGATCATGACGATGGTCAGGCCGAATAGATCGCGCAGTTTAATCACAAGTTCATCGACGCCGGCGGCGCTGTCCGGGTCAAGGCCGGCAGTCGGTTCGTCGAGAAACAGCAATTCCGGATCAAGTGCCAGCGCGCGGGCGAGAGAAGCGCGCTTCATCATGCCGCCGCTGAGTTCAGACGGATACTGTGCACCGACCGCAGGCGCAAGACCGGTCATAGCGAGTTTCCATGCCGCAATTTCATCGATCAACCCGTCGTCAAGCCCGGTATGTTCACGCAATGGCAAACCGATGTTTTCAATCACCGTAAGTGAACCGAACAGACCGCCATGCTGGAACATCACGCCCCAGCGCTGGCGCAGCGCGAGGGCTGCGTCGTCCCCGATCTGCTGCAGTTCGGTGTCGAGCACCCGGATGGAACCTGAGTCCGGGCGGTGCAGCAGGATCATTTCGCGCAACAGAGTCGATTTGCCGGAACCACTGCCACCGATCAGCGCAAAGATTTCGTCGCGATGCACTTTGAAGTTGATATCCGAATGCACGACATGATCGCCGAAGTGTGTCGACACCTTGCTAATCTCGATGACTACTTCGTTCGTGTGCGTTTCGCCCGGCACGTCAAAGATCCAGCGCGCTGAAAGCGACCGAGAACAGGGCATCGGCAACAATAACGAGGAAGATAGATTGGACAACGGCACGTGTGGTTTGACGACCGACGCTGTCGGCCCCGCCTCTGGTCTGAAAACCCTGAAAACAGCCCACCACAGCGATGATGACCGCGAACACCGGCGCTTTGCAGATGCCGATCAGAAAGGCAGTAATGCTGACTGCCTTGACGAAACGATCCATGAACTCCACGAAGCTGACGCCCAGCTGCGCGTGCGCCATAATCATGCCACCAAATACGCCGAGCACGTCTGCGAACACGGTCAACAATGGCATCACGATTAGCAGTGCGAGAATTTTCGGGAGAACCAGCAGATCCAGCGGGGCGATGCCGATGGTGCGCATGGCGTCGATCTCCTCGGTCACGGACATCGTGCCGATCTGCGCGGCATAGGCGGAACCCGAACGCCCGGCAATGATGATGGCAGTGATCAGGGGCCCGAACTCGCGCAGCATGGACAAGCCAACCAGATCGGCAACAAAGATATTAGCGCCGTATTGCCTCAGCTGGTCGGCACCCTGGTAGGCGACGACTATGCCAAGCAGGAACGACAGCAGACCTACGATGGGCAGCGCATCGAATCCGGCGCTGCGGATGTTAAACAGGATCGGACGCCAGCGCATTCGTGCCGGGTGTACGACATTGCCGGCAAGCGCGAGTGCGCTTTCGCCGACAAAACTCAGTAGCGCAACGGTTTCACCAAAAGCGGCTTCGGCGCTTCGGCCCAGGCCTTCAAGTAGCGACGGGGTCACGCTGGCAATCGGAACGGGACGATCTGTTTGGTCGGCCATTTGCTGCCTGACGATCTCAAGCAGTTTGGTGAATTCCGGGCGCAAGTCTCGCAACTGCACGGTGGCACCTTCGTTGCTCAACCGCCGCAGGAGTTTTTGCAGAACCCAGGCACCAGCGGTATCGAGAGCCTCGATATGTGAAACGTCGACGACCATTGCGGACCTGGAAGGCACGGACAGCGCTTCAAGTTGCGTCTCGATTGCGCCGATCCCGCGCGCATTCCAGAAGCCTGACAGCGCAAGCTCCTGTGGTGCCAGTTGAGCGATTGTCGCGGGTGCCACAGACAAAAGGTTCATAGATGAACAGAAAAAGAAAAATAAATGATAGGAAAGAGGATAAATAAATCGTTTTATCCCGTATGTACGCCAACGCACAGAACCCATTAGTGGACGGGTCAACAATCGGGGTTAACATCGAATCCATCGATCAACTTAAACTGGAGTGCGAAATCATGCTGACTCTTCGATCCGTAGCGATTATATCTTTTTGTCTGACTGCGCTGGCACTCAGCGGGTGTGCAACCACGACTGCAGGCGGTGCGAATCGCTAATGCCGGATACCTGTCCTTGATAGCGACCAGGTTCAGCCGAGCCAATGAAAATAAAGCCGACCGTATCGGTCTGGAGCTCACGGCCCGCGCCGGCTATGACCCACGTGCCGGAGTTACGATGTGGCAGAAAATGATCAATGCCAGTCAGAGCGGCAGGCCACCGGAGTTTCTCAGTACGCACCCGGCGGAAGCCAGTCGCGTGCAGCAGATCCAGGCGCTGCTGCCAACCGTGATGCCGCTCTACGATGCCGCGCGACGGCGTGGCTGGCCGTGAAATTATCTGTTCAACAAACTCACCTGCGCGTTGCCAACAATTTTCTGGTGGCACACCGATAACGAACAACAGGAGATCGAATTATGAATACATATCAGCCTACCGTCACAGCAATGGCAATCATTTTCACAACAGTTACCCTGGGGGTTGCTGCGCACCCAACGATAAAGCTAAACCAGACTATGCCGGGCACGAACAGCAGTCCGTCTATCCCCACAAGGATGGTTGGGACAGCCAGAGTCCTGATGTGAAAATCGTAACCAGAGAAAATGAAGGCCGGGGCAATGAAAACAGCAACCGCCAGGCTGGCTTCGACTCTACCCGCGGCCAGGAACGTGCAGAAGAACGCCGCTCCGATAACGCTGACCAGCATGCGCGCTCTGATGGGGAACATCACTGGTATGATTTTATCTTCGGCGAGAATAAGGATAAAGGCGATAAGGATAAAAACCATGACTTAGCCGGGAAGAAGCTGCGCTGGTGGTGGCCATTCAATTGATGTTGCATTGACTGGAGTGGACTAAGTGTCCAATGGCCAGTCTGGAGTTCACGGCACGCGCCGCGCGCCAAAATTACATTTTTACAGAAATGATCAATGTCGGCTGGCTGCTCAATGCGCCAGCAGGTGTATCCCTTTATGCAAATAGTTATTCCGCATTATGTTAGCCAACGCACAGAGAAAGGCCCGGGCAAGGGCAACAATTGCCTGAATGATGGGGCGTTTGCACACCCGGAGAGCAGTTGCCCCGCCAAAGAAAAACGCCGCTGCCCGCAGTTGCCGGGCGCAGGCATTCCGGTACTACATGGCCGTGCCACCGCAGTTGCGGCCGGTGCCGCTAATCAATCAACTTTGCAGAGGAAATGAAAATGAACTGGGATCGAATTGAGGGTAACTGGAAGCAAGTTAAGGGTAATGTCAAAGTATGGTGGGGCGAACTCACCGATGACCCGTTCGACATCATTAATGGCAAGCGCGATCATCTCGCTGGCAGGATCCAGGCAGCGTATGGTATTTCTATAGATGAAACAGGGCAGCAACTTGCCGATTGGCAAAAGCGCATGAAGAAAATGCATCACGTCATGTGAAGTGTATGAGTCTGAATTTGACTTGACAGGCAATGTCAGATTAACCTGTGATTTTTGTCGCTAAAAAATAAACAATCTTCGTCATGCTGGACTTGTTCCAGCATCCAGTCAATTAAACAGGTTCATTATGGCGTCTTAAATTTGACCCGGAAATTTTTGCCCATTACCTGTTCTGACAACCATTATCAGTTCGAGTCTTGGTCAATACATGTGAAGCAACGTGAAAACTGCGTTTTTACTTGGTCCGCATGTCATTCTTGACGGATTGCACACCTGCAACACCGCGTGCAACTACGACCGCCGTATTAATGTCAGCCTGGGAATTGACGAAGCCGCTCAATTGGACCACGCCCTTGTAGGTTTCAACGTTGATCTCGGCGGATTTTAAGGAAGGCTCATTAAATATGGCCGTCTTGACCTTGCTGGTGATAACGCTGTCATCGATGTATTCACCGGTACTCTCCTGAGTTGATGTGGACGCGCAACCGAATGAAAACAGCAACGCAAGAACCATAACTAATGCGGAAAAATATTTATAATGTTTCATGATCAAACTCCTGGGTGAAATAAAAAATTTAACTTCATTGCTTCCAACCGGCTAAAATTACCGCAATAACTGGTTATGCTCTGTGCGATAATACACAGAGCGCCAGTAATTCATATTTCTGTGCAATTTATCCTGCAAAAAAAACCCGTTTGTGCGGTTGTGTGCACTAACGGGTTAAAGTTGTTCTGATTCCGTGCCGAGCGGACCGCTAGTGGGAGGTTAGTGGCGCTCATAGGGAGGAATGCGCGAAACCAGACTTTGGGGTTCATTTCGTTCCTTGGTTTTTAATTTACACCCATTTAAAAGCCATTCTCTGTACGGCATCGAACATAATGAAGTATTGATTCCACAAAAAGCTCGCGGCACAGCATGACCCGTTACATACACGTGACAACACCGTTGCTGTGTGATCACACCGGGCATGTTAGCGAGGAATTAATGTGTGAGATGAATTAGGCGGTTGTCCATTACGTACTGATTTTGTGGCTGACACTTCATTCTCCTGCAGCATGAAAAAAGCCAGAGGGACGGCACGGGAGAAACGCTGAGGTTATCCAGAAATCGCTGGTTTTTCCGGCAAGGGATTCCACGGTATGCGATACTGGTGGCGGGAGATACTTTAGAATTTTTTTATTCGCACGGCAGATCCTGGGTCAATATTGGATGCAAATTAACAATGCCACGACATGGTCCCGTAACCTGGGCACGATCTGTATAGACACGCCGGTGACTGGCGCTACCAAGGTCCAGACTCAAGATGATATTCATGACAACATTACATTGTGCGTAGAAGTGAATTTCATCCAAAAATACCCCTTTGCCACGGGAGTATCTGTGCGTGAGCCCACATTGCGGTATCGCGCTAGGCGAATAACCGGGTGTAATCCTGGATCGTCGCGTCGTAACACTCGCAGGACACCGCTTCGAGCCCCGGCCGGTCAAGAACTGTGATCTCGCCGCGGGTATAGCGGATGAGTTTTCTCTGTTGCAGCACACCTGCAGCGATGGTGACCGCGCTCCTTTGCACGCCTATCATGTCGGCTAGAAATTGGTGCGTAAGATGAAAATGATCGGCATGCGCACGGTCATGCGTCATCAACAGCCAGCGCGCCAGTCGCGCATCGACTTCATGGAAATGGGTGCAGACAGCAGTTTGCGACAGTTGCACCATCAATACATACAAATAGCGGTTAAGCATGCGCAGCAAGACGGGGCTGTCGCGCAATGCGCGCCGGAGATGTGGGGCGGTCATGCGTAATGCCGTGCCGGAGCCTTGCACCACTGCGCGCAAGGGAGCAGCATTGACTCCCAGCACCAGCGATGCGCCGAGCATACCTTCGTTGCCGATCAGGCCCATCTCCAGCGGTGGATGGCCGCCCACTGTCGCCATCAGCGAGATAAAACCGGTGAGTGGAAAGTAAACGTGCAGGAAGGGCTTATCAGGCTCGCACAGGATGGTGCCGAAGACCAGATCGACCGGATCACAATGTTTCAGGATCCTGTTGCGTTCCTTGTGTGGCAAGGTGCCGATTAGGCGGTTGTCCACATTTACAGATTTTGTGGTTGACACTTCATTCTCCTGTAGCATGAAAAAAAGCCAGAGGGACGGCACGGGAAAGGTGCTGAGGTCATCCCGATACCGCAGTGTGATTGATGGATGTACGATGATCTGTGCGCTAGAGCACAAATGGCGTGCCAATACGCCGGCTCAGGTTGTGGCGGCGGTTTCACAGTCAAGCGCGTTGCGAATCACTCATCACGGCCATCAATCCATTAAAAAAGCCCCTCCTTTCGGAGGGACTTTTTTCATTTATTCACACCTCCAGCCGTTCAATTAGCCCGACGATATAGGTGATAAACTTCCATGGGCTTACGCCCATGGTTTTAACCTTTACGGGCTTTGTGCCCGTCCGGGTCTTCGCCCCGGAAGCGCTACATCTCACGGGCTGACGCCCGGAGGTTTACTGATGCGCTAAATTCTGTTGCGCCTCTCATCACGCCGCAATACTGTAGTAAGTATTTATCTCCTTCTGCCAGGTCTGGTCGGCCATGTTGGGCCAGTGGCTCTTATCAAATCCAGGCGCATTCTTGAGATTATCCTTCGCAACGTTCAAGACAAAACGCTTGTGTTCAGTATCGAGCGTCAAAGCGTTCCAGGGCACTGCGAACAGCTTTTCGCCCATGCTCAGAAAAGCCGTAAAGGACAGCACCGCATAACTCACCCGGCCGCTGCGCATATCCAGCATGATTTCCTTGATGTTGCCGATACCTTCACCTTGAATGTTGCAAACGTCATTTCCAACGAGTGTGTCAGTGCCCATCAGTTCAGGTCCGGGTCCTTTCCTGGTCTCTGGTCCTGCCCCGTCGCCGCTAATGCTGTACATACCAAAAGTATCTTTTTCTAAATAATTCATATTCGTCTCCAGTTACAGTAATAATTCAGGTTGCCCATCGCCTGGAGCACCTGCATACGGTGCAGGGTCACTCCAAAGCCGGGGATTTAGACTTTATAAATCGATTAACTTCCTTTTTTAAGGTCTTCCTCAAGGTTGCCAATGTTCTCCTGGATTTTTCCGGCAGTGTTTTGGACCTTGCCTTTGTCCTCCATAACCCTGTCACCGATAACCTTGCCAGTAATTTCCCTGGTGCGGCCTTTCGCTTGCTTGATTTGTCCTTTAAATTGATTTTTATTCATAAACGTGCTCCTAAAGTGTGTGAATAAACGCAGCGTTGTGTTTTGTTTTCAGCGCCAGCCTTGAACCAGGATGACCACAGCTTCCTCCATGTAACCTAAAGGGGGTGGTTGTAATTTAAGAAGTCCGCTATGACGATCCAGACCCTGTAATATAATTGACGGCCCGCGCTATGATCTGTTCGGTAAACCACAAAGTACGTATCAAAAATTCTTCTCTATGTGCACTAACGTACCGAACCGACCGGGCAGTTTGCGTAGCTTGCGTCGTTCTAGTTAACCCTATAGGAAGGAATCATCATGAGATTTTCGCAAATGTTTACTGTAGTACTGACAACCCTTGCGATGAGCGGATGTTATGCTCCCCCGGGTCCTGCCGGAGCACCTGGAGCCCAGGGTAAAACCGGAGACACCGGTGCAACCGGATACACCGGTAAAACCGGTAACACTGGAAACACAGGTAACACGGGCAACACCGGAGACACCGGTGCTGCTGGTGAGGACGGCAAAACCATCGTTGTTATTCCGGCTGAATAAAGATTGCCGGGATCAACTTGTGTCCCGGTATTTACAGGTTAAGGGGTATGCGCTCGCAGGATAAATAAGATTCTACGTTTTCGAGTGTTCAGGGTGAACCCCTGCGAAGACCTGCCGGGCATTGGTTTTTCACAGACTTGATTCTGGCTGCAGATACAAGGCAGCATGCCTTGTGTGCACCTGCGCACCGACGCAGCCTTTTGGCCAATGTCAGACTTCGTAATTTACATAATCTATCAGGTGACTTTTCATGACAACAAAAACCACATTCACTGACGTTAAAACACTGCGTAAACAGGCACGCAAACACATTGAGCAGGGCGCAGTAACCGCCGGTTACTCCGCAGATCGGGCCTATGTGCTGAAGTTGCTCAACGAAGCGCTCGCTACAGAAATTGTGTGCGTCTTGCGTTACCGGCGTCATCACTTCATGGCCCGCGGCATTCATGCGAAAAGCACTGCCGAAGAGTTTTTGCTCCACTCTAACGAAGAGCAAGGACATGCCGACCAGATTGCAGAGCGCATTGTACAATTGGGTGGTGAGCCGGATTTTGCGCCGGACGGCCTGACCAGCCGCAGCCATGCGGAATACGTGGCAGGCGGGTCATTGCTTGAGATGATCAAGGAAGATCTGGTGGCGGAGCGTATCGCCATCGACAGCTATCGCGAATTGATTCAGTATCTCGGCAATCAAGATCCAACAACCAGCCACATGCTGAAAGAAATCCTGACGGTGGAAGAAGAGCATGCCGACGAACTGGCCGACCTGCTTGAAGGCTTGCCAGTATCATCCTGAACTTTTCCTGAACTTTATTCTCCCAGAAATTCTCCGACCACTTGCAAAGATTCAACCCGGTCACACAAGGTTTTAAGTACTACCATAATGGGGACAGCTAGCAGAGCACCTGGTACGCCCCACATCCATCCCCAGAACAGCAACGACAGTACGATGACCACCGGGTTCAGACTCAAACGCCGGCCAACAACCAGGGGCGTGATCAAATAACCCTCGGCTGCGGTCAGCAGGTAAAAGACTCCGGGCAACGATAAGGCCCGCCACAACTCATCAAACGTGAGTAGCCCGACTATCGTCAGGACACT
>Ga0326597_10001296_pt1 | contig 40816 bp, 30 predicted proteins | sample RVTome_12_FD_203789 | JGI IMG/M metagenome (GOLD analysis project Ga0326597, IMG submission 203789) | Soil microbial communities from uranium-contaminated site in the Upper Colorado River Basin, Wyoming, United States - RVT100D185 | ecosystem: Environmental > Terrestrial > Soil > Contaminated >... | reverse complement strand
AGGCGAGTCCGAAGGTCAGGGCGGCCGCGAGCCACTGGATCTTCGACCACCCGATGCCGACGGCGCCGAAGGTGACCATCACCCCAACGATGACGATGACGTAGCGCACGATGGTGGAGACGGCGTAGCGGCTGCCCGCGTCGAGGGGCAGGCGCTGGAGAATGGCGATCTCGAGCAGGCCCGGAATGTTGCGCGTCAGCACGAGCGTGACAACGCCGATGATGATCGCCATGATGAGGTCGGCGATCGTCACCTGCTCCACCGCGGCGCCCTCGGACGCCGCGGCGCCCCCGGACTCAGATTGAAGCGAGGAGAGTGGCAGGCGCACCCCGCTCGACGGCGCGTCGCTCGCGCCCTCGGTTGGCGGTGAGGCCGTTCGCTCGCCGGTCGGCGCGGACGGCGAGACGTCGAGCCCCACTCCCACAATGCTCTCGGGCCGTTGACTGACCGCCTCGACGGGGCCGAACCGCGGCCAGAGTTCGAACTGGTCGAGCAGGCCGAGCGCTGGCAGCGCATCGTTCCAGATCCCCCAGAGCGCAAAGAGGATGGTGAGGACGGCGGCGCTGCGGAAGAGTTGAATGGTCTGGGCGTTGGCGGCGGGGAGATCGATCTCCTCCTCGCTGATGGCCGGCGCTTCGGATGAGGGGGCTTCGCCGGCCTCGGCCTGCTCCTGAGCGGCGGCGCGGCGCTTGAGGGCCTGCTCGATGGCGACGCGCCGCCGCGCCACCCACAGCCAGCGGTAGAAGAGCGCCGAGCCGATGATCATCAGCAGGCCGAGCAGGAGCGTGGCGCTCAGTCCTTCCTGGAGGCGCTGGGCGGAGTAGAAGTAGCCCAGGCCGGTGAGCACCGCCAGAAACAGGGGCAGGCCGAGCAGGATGAGAAACCACAGGCCGCTCAGCCGCGCCAGCCACCCGCCTCGAATCGGATCGAAGTAGGCGCGGAGGATCGGTCCGTGCGGGCGAAGCGTGCGCTGGGTAAAGATCGCGAGGACGACCATGCCGGCGATGAAGGTGAGGCGGGCGAGGGGCTCGCTGGTCAGTTCATGCCCCTCGGTGTTGACAACGCTGAAGAGGGCGTCGGCGGGGACGACGAAGCAGATGAGCCAGAAGAGATTGCGCCGCACCGCGGCGTTCGCTTCGCGCGGCCAGCGCAGATGGATTTCGGCGAAGCCGCCGCTGCGGCAGGCCTGCCGCCCGATCTCCAGCGCCAGCCAGACGAAGGACGCGGAGCGAAGCGCGTCGGCCAGAGATTGGATCGCCGCCGGCGCCTCGGAGGTCGCCGCGAGAATCATCGACGCGATCAGCAAGAGCAGCGGCCAGCGCAGCGAGCCGAGAAGAAGCAGCACCATCGCCGTGAGCGTCGGTCGAAAGGACGGACGCAGCCGATCGCGGTTCAACTCCTCCGCCAGGCGCTCGCGCATCCGGCTGATGCGCGCCGACGAGAGGAGCAGGAGCACCCACGCGCCTACGGGGACGAGCAGGACGACGAATCGGAGCGGATCGCGCTGCGACACTTCGGTAAACGCGGCGGCGGTGCTTTCCCACAGCGAGCGCTCGCCGAATCGCGCCAGATCGATCGCCGCGGCCTTCACGTCCGCGACCGACAGCGGGGTCGCGCTGCGTATCCACAGAATGTGCTCATCGATGAACGACGCGTACTCTCGTGTCACGCGAACGAGGGCGCGCTGGGCGGCGTCGGCGTCGGACAATTCCTCGCTGAATTCGCGCGAAGTCTCGATCACCTGGTCGAGGAGATCGCCGATGACGCGCAGTTCCTCGGCGGCGCGCTCCCGGATGGCGTCGCGCTGGGCGGGGGTCACCTCCGATTCGAGCGAGGCGACGATCCGCTCGACCTCGGCGGCGATGTCCTTCACCACGTCGCGGCGGTTCTCCCGCTCGAACTGGCCGGCGAGGGCCTCGGACAACTGCTGCTGGCGACGCCGCAACTCCTGCTGCAAGCGCTGAACATTGGGTAATTCACCGCGCCGAACTCCGAGGATGATGCCCACCGTGTTGGTCAGCCCCGCGCGTTCGATCTCCTCGAAACTGCGGAGGAACCTGGCGCGCACCGACTGCACCTGGGCCTCGAGGCTCTGCCGGTCCTTCTGGGCCTGCTGGTGGAGGCCGACGAGGCGCTCGTGGTGGCCGGCGAGTTCGGTGCGCTCCTGGAGGAGTTTCTGGATGACGGCGTGCTCATTGGCGGCCCGACGCAGCGCCTGCTTGGCCTCGGCGGCGACCCGCCGGGCCTCGGCCTCACGCGCCTCGTTGAGTTTCTGCCGCCAGACTTCGACTCGGCGCTCTCCCTGCGTCGCCCGCCGCGCCGCACGATCCTGCCGGGCCCGCAACGTCTCTCGCCTCGCTTCGATCGACTGCTGCTCCCTCTCCAGGGCCATGACGGCCTGCTCGAGCACTCGGCGGCGGATCATCAGACGCAGAAGTTCAGCCCGCGAGATCGGATCGAGCGCCCCCAGAGTCGTGCGGCTGGAAATCTCATCGTCAACCGGCTGAATCTCCTGCCGCGTCCGGGCAATGACCGGCGGCAGTTCTTCGCGCAGACGCGTGCGCGACTGCGCCTCGCTCTCGAGCGCGAGGACGTCGTCGCGCGCCGCCTTCAGTTCCGCCTCGGCCTGCACCAGACCCTGCTCGAGTTGCGCGATCGTCTGGTCGGGCGGAACCTCGATGCTCGGGGGAGGCTGGGCGAGTTCCGCGCGAATCTGCTCGAGCAGGATCGGCGCGTTGGCGACGCGCTGATCCAGATCGCTGATCTTCGCCACGGTCGCGTCGATGGTCTTGAGGTCGGCGACGATCGCGGCGAGGAGATCGCGCACGGCCGGCCGCTTCGCGTCCTCAGTAGCGGGAAGGGCCGCCAGCGCCTCGGCGAAGGCGGATCGCTCCGATTCGGTCAGTCGCGCCAGAACATCCTGCACGAGCGTGGCGATGTCCGGCGTGGCGGCGGGAGGCGGCTCCGTCTCCTGGCCCCAGGCCGGCGGCGCACCGGCGAGCGACAGAGCGAGCCACAGCAGCACGCCCCACACCCGAGCGGCGCGGGTGTTCCTCTTCAGTTCATTCGCAAGGCCCATCGACATGCGGGATGGTAGGTCCGGCCGCGAAACGGCAGGCAAGGATCAGCGCGATGGAGCCGATCCGTCGTCAGGCCCGGCGGGGCCGGATTCAGCGCCCCGCCGTCTTCCGAAGCGAATCCACCCGAAGCGCCTGAAAAGCCACAGCGTGCCCAGCGCCACGATCATCATCACGAGAAGGACCGCCGGATAGCCCCACTTCCAGTGGAGTTCGGGCATGTTCCACCGGGAGGCGTTGTGATCGAAGTTCATGCCGTAGAGTCCGGCGATGAAGGTGAGGGGCATGAAGACGGTGCCGATGATGGCCAGCACCTTCATGACCTCGTTCGTGCGCTGGCCGATCTGCGAGATGTACACCTCCATGAGGCTGGTGACCATCTCGCGGTGCGACTCGATGAGGTCCACGACCTGCACGAGGTGGTCGTAGCAGTCGCGCAGGTAGACCCGGGTCTCGGCGGAGATCAGGGGCGACTCCGTTCGCAGGAGCATGCTGAGAGGATCGCGCAGCGGCCAGACGGCTCGGCGCATGGCGAGCAGATCGCGCCTCACCTCGTGCAGTTCGCGGAAAATCTTCTCGCCGGGATGGACCAGCACCCGATCCTCGAGCGCCTCCACGCGGTCGCCGATGCTCTCGAGTATGGGAAAGAACGAGTCAATGACGGCGTCGATGATGGCGTAGGCGAGGTAATCGGCGCCACGGGCGCGGAACCGGCCGTTGGCCTCCGCGAGTCGCGCGCGGATGGGGTCGAAGCAGTCGCCGTGCTGCTCCTGAAAGGTCGCGACGACGCGCTGCTTGAGGCAGATGCTGATCTGCTCGGTGTGCAGCGGTGAGCCGGGGTGGGGCATGCGCATCACCAGAAAGAGATAGTCGGCGTACTCCTCGACCTTGGAGCGCTGGTAGACGTTGCAGATGTCCGCCACGGTGAGGGTGTGCAACTCCAGAAGCGTGCCAATGGCCGAGACGGTCGCGCTGTCGCCCACGCCGTCGAGGTTGATCCAGGTGGTGGCCGCGGGCGGGTCGTCGAGGCGAATCTGTTCGGGCGAGGCCAATTCGCGGTCTGTGATGCGATCGGGGCCGTAGGCCATCACGCGGAGCATGGCCGGCGAGGCGGCGGGATCGATGACGATCGTCCCCGGGCTGGCGCCCGGCGGCGGTCGCTTGTGACGGCGCCGGGCCGCCTTGCGTCGCTTTGCGCTCAATCGGCTCATGCGCCCTCCCGAACAACCGGCGGACTGGAGCCAAGCCCGGCGCCGCTGCACGCCCGGAGAAGGCGCCCCAACGCGCCCGGCAGGACTCGAACCTGCAACCCTCGGTTCCGAAGACCGATGCTCTATCCAATTGAGCTACGGGCGCAACGCCGTGGCGGGTGCTCGATGCACCGTATCGCCTCGGCGGAAATGAGGGTAGCACCGGCCTCTGCACAGGCAACCGCGCCTTCCGCTGGCCTCCCTATCGTATAGACGGTATCTTTGCGGTGCGGCTCGAACGCCGACGCCGAGCACCCGTAGCTCAGCAGGATAGAGCAGCGGTTTCCTAAATCGCAGGTCGCAGGTTCGAATCCTGCCGGGTGCGCTTTCTGCCCGTCCATGACGTCGTTTAGCCGCGACCCGAAGGCTCTGCGAAGGGGAGCGCTTCGCACCGAGAGGATCATCCCGTGAATCAGACATTCTTCACCACCCACCGCGCCACACTCGACAACGCCGTCAAGGCCAACCGCGAGCGCGCCTGCTGGAGTGCGTACCCCGAGATTCCCAGCGGCAAGGTCTACGGCGAGAGCGCCAAGGACGATGGGCAGAGGGTTTTCGAAGCGCGCCTGAACAAACCCTTCAACCTCGCCGGCCATCCAGGCGCGGCCGGCGGCATCGGCGCGGAAGTCTCGCCCTACGGCATAGCGCTGGGGGTCAAGTATCCCAAGGTCGAACTCGACGCGCTCACCGCCGCCGCGGACAAGGCCATGCAGGGCTGGAAGCGGGCGGACATCGAGACGCGCGTGGGCGTGTGCCTCGAAATCCTGCATCGTCTCAACCAGCGCAGTTTCGAGATGGCGCTGGCGGTGATGCACACGACGGGTCAGGGGTGGATGATGGCCTTTCAGGCCGGCGGGCCCCACGCCCAGGACCGCGGGCTCGAAGCCGTCGCCTATGCCTGGGACGAGATGACCCGCACGCCGCGCCAGGCCGTCTGGTCCAAGCGCGTCGGCAAGGAAGAGACCGTCACGCTGCGCAAGACCTTCCGCATCGTGCCGCGCGGAATCGCGCTCACGATCGGCTGCTCGACCTTCCCGACGTGGAACGGATATCCGGGAATCTTCGCGAGTCTGGCGACCGGCAACGCGGTGATCGTCAAGCCGCATCCCGGCGCGATCCTGCCCCTGGCCATCACCGTCGAGGTCGCGCGCGACGTGCTGCGCGAAGCGGGCTTCGATCCCAACGTCATCACCCTCGCCGCAGACGAGTTGAACAACCCGATTACCAAGGAACTCGTGCAGCGGCCCGAGGTGAAGATCATCGACTACACCGGCTCGGGCGCCTTTGGCGAATGGATCGAGCACAACGCGAAGCACGCCGTGGTCTACACCGAGAAGGCCGGCGTCAACTCCGTCATCATCGACAGCGTGGACAACCTCAAGGCCGTCACCGGCAATCTCGCCTTCACGTTGAGCCTCTACTCGGGCCAGATGTGTACGACGAGCCAGAACATCTTCATCCCGCGCGAGGGCATCGAGACGAGCGAGGGGCGCAAGTCCTTCGATGAAGTGGCTGGCGCGATCGTTAAGGCCGTGGACTGGTTCCTGAGCGAGCCCAAGCGCGCGGCGGAGGTGCTCGGCGCCATTCAGAATGAGAACACGGCGAGACGCGTTGATGAGGCAAGGCAGCAGGGCCTGACGGTGCTGCGCGACTCCACGCCGGTCGTGAACGAGGCATTCCCGAAGGCCCGGGTGCGCAGCCCGATCATCCTCAAGGCGGAAGCGAAGGACCGCGCAAAGTTCGGCCGCGAGATGTTCGGCCCGATCGCCTACATCATCGCCACCGCCAACACCGATGAGAGCATCCAACTTGCAGCCGACATCGCCCGCGAGAAGGGCGCGATTACCTGCGCGCTCTACTCGACGAACCCGAAGGTGATCGAGCAGGCCGAGGAGGCGACGGCCGAGGCCGGTGTGCCGCTCTCGTGCAACCTCACCGGCTCGATCTGGGTGAACCAGGCCGCGGCGTTCAGCGACTTCCACGTCTCCGGCGCCAATCCGTCAGGCAACGCGACTCTCTGCGATGCCGCATTCGTCGCCAATCGATTCCGCATCGTGCAGAGCCGGATCCCGATGAAGGATTGACGCGACCAACGGTTCCCAAAGGGAATGTCCGTTGAAAGTCAAGTGTTGAGGGGCTGGAGTTGGAATGGTTTTGCGTTTTTGAGGACGTCGTAGAGGATCTGCAGGAGTTTGCGCGCGACGGCGCCGTAGGCAGCGGGCTGGGCGCGGCCGAAGGCCATGGGGGGGGTAGGGGAGCGCGCGAGGCGCTGCGGTGAATCGAGTCTTCACCACAAAGGACACGAAGGCACAGAGGGAGCACCAAGAGCACTCAAGAATAGAGATCAGATTGAACTGGCACTCGAGAGTTCGCGGGCGCTTGACTGACTGCCCACTTCGTGCCTCCTTTGTGTTTTTGTGCCACTTCGTGGGGAGCGCTTGGCGGACGACTCAATGCAGAACGATGGGAGTGAAGTAGTCAGCCGACAAGGATGAGTCTGAGGATGGCCATGCGGATGGCGACGCCGTGCGTGACCTGGCGGAGGATGATGGAGCGCGGGCCGTCGGCCACTTCGCTGTCGAGTTCGAGGCCGCGGTTGATCGGGCCGGGGTGCATGACCACGGCGTGCTCGGGCATGAGGCGCGTGCGCCGCTCGGTCAGCGCGTAGGCGTCGCGGTACTCCTGGATCGAGGCGATCGACTGGCCCGCGAGGCGCTCGAACTGCACGCGCAGCATCATCACCACATCGACGGAAGGGAGCACGGCGTCAAGATCATGCGACACTTCGACGCCCAGCGTGCTCAGCGACATCGGCGCCAGCGCCGGCGGGCCGACGACGATGACCTTGGCGCCCAGCGTGCGCAGGCCGAAGATGTTGGAGCGCACCACGCGCGAGTTGATGATGTCGCCGACGATGGCGATGCGCCGGCCGGCGAGGTCGGGGCCGAAGTGGCGCTGAAGGGTGAAGATGTCCAGCAAGCCCTGGGTGGGGTGCTCGTGGCGGCCGTCGCCGGCGTTGATGACGGCGCACTTGACGTGGTCGGCGATGTTGACGGGCACGCCGGCGCTGGAGTGGCGCACCACGAGGGCATCGACGCCCATCGCTTCGATGTTGCGGGCCGTGTCGATCTCCGTTTCGCCCTTGCTTGTGCTCGATCCTTCGCCGCTCACCTGAATCACGTCGGCGGAGAGGAGTTGAGCGGCGCGGGTGAAACTGTTGCGCGTGCGCGTGGAGTCTTCGAAGAAGATGTTGGCGACGCAATGGCCGGCGAGGTCGTCGAACTTGCGGCCCGGCTGCATGACGAGCGGGAGGTAGCGTTCCGCCTGGGCGAAGACCTGCTGCATCTCGGCCGTGGCAACGCCTTCAAGTGAGAGCAGATGCCGTCGAGTCCACGGCCTGGGTGTCGCGGCAGCGGGCGCAGTGGCCTGTTTCATGCCCGCAAGTGTAGCGTGGCTGGTTGGCGAACGGGCGACGATCCGAGTCGGCGCAAAATCTTTGCCCCGGCTGGCGTCATACCATCTTACATGCTCGATTGGAGTACATGCCCGGCGGTGGAGCGGAGTCCTGACAAGGTCAGCGGCGCATGGGTCTTTCGGGGAACGCGCGTTCCGGTCAAGGCGCTCTTCGAGAACCTGGAAGGCGGCGCCCGCGTTGACGAGTTCATCGAGTGGTTCCCCGGCGTCACGCGAGAGCAGGTCGAGCAGGTGCTGGCGCAGATGGAACGAAGTCCGTCCGCGACGTGACGATTGGATCCGTGGCGGCGCAGAGCATTTGCCACGGCGTGTAGCGCCGCACGGTATCACAACTTCTTCAACGCCGCGATCAGGCGGTCGATGTGTTCGCGTTCGTGGGCGGCGGAGATCTGGACGCGCAGGCGCGCGTGTCCCTCCGGCACGACCGGGTAGCCGAAGCCGATGACGAAGACGCCCAGTTCCAGCAGGCGCTTGCTCATGGCGATGGCCTTGGCGGTGTCGTGGACGATGATGGGGCAGATGGCCGTGGGGCTGTCGAGGACGTCAAAGCCTGCGGCCTTGATTCCCTTGCGGGCGTACTGCACGTTCTCGCGCAGTTTCGCCACGCGCTGCGGCTCGCGCATGAGGATTTCGATGGCCTTGTTGGCGCTGCACGCGACGGAGACGGGCAGGGCGTTGGAGAAGAGCGTGGGCCGGCCGCGCTGGACGAGCAGTTCAATGCCGCGTTTGCCGCCGGCGACGAATCCGCCCGCGGCGCCGCCGAGCGCTTTACCCAGCGTGCCGGTGAAGAAGTCGATGGCCTGACCCGGAAGGTCATAGTGCTCGTGCGTGCCGCGCCCGGTTGTGCCCATGACGCCGGTGCCGTGCGAGTCGTCCACGACGAGAATCGCGCCGAACTCATCGCAGAGTTGGCGCATCGCGGCGAGGTCGGCGATGTCCCCTTCCATCGAAAACACGCCGTCGGTCACGACCCAGATCGCGCCGGTCACATCCGGTTTCTGCTGCGCCGTCGCAAGCGTCTCGCGCAGTGAACTGATCGTGTTGTGCTTGTAGACGGTCTTGTGAACGCCCTTCTTGATGATGCTGGCGAGACGGATGGCGTCGATGATCGAGGCGTGGTTGAGTTCATCGGAGATGATGAGATCGCCGCTCTCGCAGAGAGTGGGGAAGATCGCTTCGTTGGCGTTCCAGCAGGAGACGAAGGTGTAGGCGGCCTGCACGCCGAGGAAGTCGGCGATGGTCTGCTCGAGGGTGTCGTGGGGGGTGAAGGTGCCGCAGATGAAACGGACGGAGGCGGTGCCCGCGCCCCACTTCTTCATGCCTTCGATTCCCGCGGCGACGACCTCGGGATGGTTCGCCAAGCCGAGGTAGTTGTTGGAGCAGAAGACGGCGCACTCGCCGTAGCCGCGGATGGTCGTCACCGCATCCATCGGTCCTTGCAGCATCTGGAGATGCTTGTACTGGCCGGTGGAGCGGAGCATGTTGAGCACTTCATCGGCGCGGGCGTCGAATCGTTGCAGACTCGTTGACATGACTTCCTTCACATTCCGTCATTGAGGAGACATCAACCACCGGGACATTGAGAGCGAAAGAGCGTGCGCAGAGAGATGGGAAAGAAGGAACACTCACCACAAAGTCACGAAGGCACGAAGAGAGGCCGGGATTTCATGCGATGGCACTCCACATCCACTCCGCGACTCCGCGACTCCACGATTCCGCGATTCCAAGGATATGCGTTCGCGTCGATCAGGAGAATCTGACCCGCGCGCTTTCATCGTTCCCTCTGGTGCTGCCTTCTCTTCGTGACTTTGTGCCTTGGTGGTGAGCGTTCGACGTCGCATTCAGAGCGGACACTCAAGGTGCAGCGATCAACATCCCTTCCCGCGAAGCCGCGCGCGGTGGTCACTTCTTTCCCTTGCCGCCGTTGCCGTTGCCGTTGGGGTCGTGGTCGCGGTAGAGGTCGAGGTAGAAGTCGAGGATGCGCTCGCCGCGCACGTGCCGCGTGCGGTTCAACTGGAAACTGAAGCGCTCGAAGAGGGTGATGGCGCGTTCCTGGGTGACGCGGGCATTGAGGACGACCTTGAGGTACCCGCGCTCCTGGCAGAAGGCGACGGCCTGCTCGATGAGGCGCGTGCCGACGCCGCGCCGCTGGTGCGTCGGATTGACGCGCAGGCGCTGGATGACGGCGGTGTTCAGGTCTTCGTTCTGCACGCCGACCATGCCGACGATCGGCACGACGGGCGCTCCGCCGGAGAGGGCGTCGAGCAACTCGGCGACCCAGAAGCAGGAGCGCCCTTCATCGGAGCAGTAGGCATCGTGAAAATTATGGACATCGGCGCCGGTGTCGTTGTCCATCCAGTCGCCGTCGCGCAGACCCGACTCGAACAGGCGGAGGATGAAGGGCAAGTCTCGATCGGCCTCAGCCGGTCGAATGGACAACTGCTCGCCGTACGATTCGCGCGGCGCACCATGAGCGGCCCGTGATGGTCGATCGTCCCCGGTCACGATCAGGGCCTTTCATCCGGACGCCCGGACGGCGTCGATGGAGAGAACGTCAACACGTCCGCTGCCGGGCTCGAGTCTCACCACAGTATAACGACTTGCCCGAAAAAGAGCGCCCGGATTCACAATTCGGGTGCGATTGAGCAGTTCGTCGCGGGTTTGGTGGCTGTGGCCGTGGCAAAAGTAGTCAGCGCCAGCACTTACGGCATCCTGCTCGTGGGTCGGGTTATCCCCATGCGCGAAAACCACCGACCGATCGCCGACCCTGACCCGCCCGCAGGGATGGTCCACGAGCACCCCGATCGAGCGGCCGTACTCCGCCAGCCGCCGCCAATTGTCGTCGCAGTTGCCGAAGACGACGTGGGCCACATGGCCGGCGAGGGCGTCGAGTACCGCATCGTCGCAGATATCGCCGAGGTGGATGAGCACCTCAGCCCCCTCCGCGACCAGCAGATCGACGGCGAGCCGCGTCGTGTCGGCTCGGCCGTGGCTGTCGGCCAGAAGCCCGAGGACCGTCGAGGCCGGATAGCGGTACACATTCATGGGTCGTCGGACCGCGATGCGTTCCTGATCGGGCTGCGGCCCTGGAGCATGAGTTGCCGCGAACCGGAGGAGACGATCTGCCCGATGAAAGAGCGGTACTCGCGCTGCGCCGCCTCGAGATCGTCATTAAAGTAGACGTGGAAGAGGGCGGCGTTGCCCGCGGCGATCACCTGCCGCGGCCCGGACTGCTCGCGCTTGCGCATCGTCGCGCTGACGCGCTGTCGTATCTGCCCTTTGCTCGCGTCGAGCAGAAGAGTCTGGAGGCGATCGTGGTACTTGCCCCGTTCGCCTTCGTTGAGGAAGTGGACGAGCGCCCAGACCTGGGCGTAGTAGTTGAGCACGTCGGTGTTGCGCCCGCCGAGCATCTCTTCGGGGCGCGATTCGAGCAACTCGCTCAGCGGGATCAACTGGTCGCGGTAGTACGCCCGGCGCAACTGGTCGAAGCGCTCGGGATTGGACCAGGGCATGAACTCGGGGGTGCGGCCGCGCCAGCGGTGCCCTTCCATGAAGGTGCCCAGGCCCTCCTCCAGCCACACGGGAAGCGAATCGGCGAAGGTTCTTTGCGTGTACTGATGCCACCCCTCGTGGGCGGCGATGGCCATGGTGTCGAAGAGGCCGATGTCCCAGAAGACGGCCCGGCCCCCCGTCGAGTAACCCCCGCGCCTGATCTGCGCGTACTGCGACGCCCGGCTGCCCATCAACTGCTCGGTGAAGGCGAGCCACTGGGGTCGATCGGCAAAGACGAATGAATCGAGCCGCCGGTCGGGGGCGGGCAGTTCGACGATGCAGCGGCGGTAGTGCTCCAGCGCCGCTTCGACGAAGACGGGAAAGCGCAGAAGCATCTCGTTGCTGCTGGTCGTGCTGTGGATGCGGTAGTTGGCGGTGCGGATGATCCGCCCGCTTTCGCCGGCGAACTCCCACGTCTCCACGCCGGCGTCATCCTCGCCGGAGACGCCCAGGACCGTCGGCCGCACGCTGCTCGAGGCGGTGCAGCCGGCCATGGCCAGCAGCGCGGCCGCGGCAAGTGCGATGAGCCGGGTCTTCCAGTCGTCAGGGCGTCTCAGCACGTGCGGACCTCGCTCAGGCGTTCAGTTTCCCCAGCGCCCCAATGATACTGGCGAGTTCGGCCTGCGCTTCACTCAACTGCTGTTTTGTTTCCTCCACCAGTCGGGGCGGGGCCTTTTCGAGGTAGCCCTTGTTGGCGAGGCGGCCGTTCAGCCCCGTGATGCGCTTTTCGAGGTCCGCCTGCTGCCTGGTCAGACGCTCGCGTTCGGCGCTGAGATCGACGTTCTCGGCGGCGTCGGTCAGGTCGGTCAGGTCGGTCAGCACGTGTTCGGCGTTGCCGAAAAGGAACGTGACGCCCTCGCCGCGTGCCCCGCCTGCGGTTTCGCGGAGAACTTTTCCAATCCCCGCGAGCGATTCGACCACCCCCTCCGCCGACGCGATGAGGTTCATCGTCGCATCATCGGCGACGTGGAGCGTGATGAGTCGCCGGTCGTGGACCTTCTGGAGGCTGCGCACCTCGCGGATGATCGAGACGAGTTCCGCCGCGCGGGCGAACTGCGCCTCGGCCACGTCGTCGATGATCCAGCGCGGCACGATGGGCCAGCGGGCGCTCGCCGCGAGTTCGCTCGGCGGCAACGCGATCGGACCCAGCGGCGGCACCGGCAGATTCTCGATCGCGCTGTGCAGCGACTCGGTCACGAAAGGCATGATCGGGTGAAACATCCGGTGGATCGCGCCCAGCACCGAGCGCAGCACGCGCTGCTGCATCGGATCGTCGCGCACCGTCGCCTTGACGCCTTCGAGATACCAGTCGCAGAAATCGCGCCAGAAGAGGTCGTACATCGCCTGCGCGTAGACGTTAAACTCGTACTGAGCCGCGGCGGTTTCGACTTCAACAAGCGTGCGCGCCAGGCGCGAGAGCATCCAGCGGTCGATGAGGCGCTCCGGTTCCGGTGAATCCAAAGCGGTCGGCGACCCGGCGGCGCCGCTCAGGATGCCGACCGCAAAGCGCGTCGCGTTCCAGATCTTGTTGGCGAGGCGGCGGCCGAGTTCGAACTTCGGGCTGGTGTTAGCGCCGATCGACTCGTCGTACTCGACGGGCATGCGCACATCCTGCGTCTGCGTGGTCATCTGCACGAGTGTGAAGCGCATGGCGTCAGCGCCCTTGGAGCGAATGATGTCGCGCGGATCGACGCCGTTGCCCAGCGACTTGCTCATCTTGCGCCCCTGCCCGTCTTGGATCATCGCGTGGATGAAGACATCGTGGAAGGGGAGGCGCCGGCCTTTGGTCGAACGCCCGTGCTCCGCGTCCTGGCCGGTGAAATAGAGATTGAACATGACCATGCGCGAGACCCAGAGGGTGATGATCTCGCGCGCGGTGCAGAGGACGCTGGTGGGGTTGAAGAAGTCGAGGAGGTTGGGTTGGCCGTCCTTGCTGCGCGTTTCGTCGTAACTCTCAGGGTCCGGCCAGCCCATCGTCGAAAGCGGCCAGAGGGCGGAAGAGAACCAGGTGTCGAGGACGTCGGGGTCTTGGTCAACCGGACCGTCCAATTCGGCTGCAAAGTCTTCAATGGCGAGGGCGAACCCCGGCTTGGAGAACTCTGGATACAACTCTTCGATTCGAGTGAAGTCGGCAGAATCCTGTGAGTTACAATGTAAGAGGGCGTAGGCGAAGTCGATTGCTTCCAGAAGTCGCTGAGCGCGTTGTGAAGCACAGCAAACGTGGATTGCGGTCTCGAATTGCGTTGAGTGTGGTCGAATACAGAGTTCATCCGTACAGCCTGCTGCGTCTGCCAATTGACGCAATCGACGCAAAGTTGTTCCGAGATCAACTCTTGGAGTACCGTATTCGTCGATCGCATCCTCTCGTCCCCCGATGTTGTCCGGAAGATAGATCGTCCACACCGGTATCCGATGCCCCCACCAGAGTTGTCGTGAGATGCACCAGTCGCGGATGTTTTCGTGCCAGTTCTCGAAGGTCTTCGCGTAGCGATCGGGGTGGAAGCGGAGTTGGCCTTGCCACGGCGCGTCGCCCAGCCCGCCTTGCGCGCCGGCGCCATTGCCGGGATCGGCGGCGAAGGAACGCTGCTCGGCGAGCGCCGCTTCCTGACGGGCGCGGCTCGTCTGATCCGCCGCCATCGCGCGCAGCGCATGGCCGCGCATTCGGTCATCCGTCACCTTCACGTACCACTGGTCGCTCAGGTACGGCTCGATGATCGCCTTGCTGCGGTCCGAGTGGGTGACGCTGTGGCGGTAGGGTTTGCGCTCCGCGAGCACGCCCATCTCCTCGAAGCGCTTCACGATCGCCTTGCGGGCGTCGAAGCGGTCGAGTCCGAGGAGGAAGCCGGCCTCGCCGATGTCGCTCCAGCCGTGCTTGTCGGAGATGCTCGCATCGGGCGCGAAGATGTTGAGCGCCGTCAGGCTGTGCCGCTGACCGATCTCCCAGTCGTTGGGATCGTGCGCGGGAGTCACCTTGAGGAATCCGGTGGCGAACTGGGCCTTGGGGTCCTTCTCATCGCCGCCGAGCGCGACGGGCAGGACGACGTAGTCGTCGAGGACAATGGGAATCTCGCGGCCGACGAGGGGCAGGCGCACCATGCGCCCTGCCAGCGCCGCCGCGCGTGGATCCTTCGGATTGACCGCCACGCCCGAGTCGCCGAGCATCGTCTCGGGGCGAGTCGTGGCGACGGTGATGTGATCGACCACCGAGCCGTCGGGCAGTTGCACCGCCTCGCCGATGATCGGATAGCGCAGGTAGTAGAACGACCCCTCGATCTCCGCGTCGTAACACTCATCATCGGCGACGGCGGTCTGGAGCACCGGATCCCAATTCACCAGGCGCTTGCCGCGGTAGATCAGGCCGTCCCTGAACAAGCGGAAGAACGCCTCGCGCACCGCCCGGGCGCACATCTCATCCATGGTGAATCGCGTGCGGTCCCAGTCGCACGAGCAGCCCATGAGTTTGAGTTGCTCGATGATGGTGGCTTCGTACTCGTCCTTCCACGCCTGGGTGATGGCGATGAACTTTTGGCGGGCCTTGTCGAGATCGGGGTCGAGGTCTTTGCGGCGCTTGCCGTCCTGCTCCCAGATGCGTTTTTCGATGACGGCCTGGGTGGCGATGCCGGCGTGGTCGGTGCCCGGCATCCACAGCGTCGGCCGGCCCTGCGCGCGGTGGTAGCGGATCAGCACATCCTGCAACGTGTTGTTGAGCGCGTGGCCGAGATGCAGCGCCGCGGTCACGTTGGGCGGCGGAATCAGGATGCAGTAAGGCGGCGGGGCGTCACCGACCGGCTCGGCGTGGAAGGGGTGGGCCGCCTCCCACGCGTCGCGGACTCTGGGTTCTTCAACGGCCGGGTCATAGGATTTAGCCAGTTCGCCCGAAGAGGTGGAGGTCGCCTTTCCCATAAGGGCCGATTGTAGCCGAGCGGTGGAAAACCGCCGATGAATCGAGCATGAGCGAGATGACTTCACAACGTCGCACCATCGTGACTCTTCTCTCGCTGGCGGTGCTCTTGCTGGCCATCACCGGCTCGGCGGTGTGGATGCTCGGGGGAGGCCTGGCGAGCGGGCCGCGGAAGGCGGCGGCGCGCCAGACGGCGCGTCTCGAAGCGCTGAAGGCCGGCCTCGAAGCCGCCGCCCAGTACGTCGCGGGCGACAAGGATGCTCAGGCCTCCATCATCCTCGAAAAACTCGCGCAGGAGTATCCCAAGGAGCCCCTCGTCTGGCAGCAACTCTCCGAAGTGCGGTTGCACCAGGGGCGCGAGGCCGAGGCCTACGAGATGATGAAGACCGTCATCGATCTCGGCCACGGCGACCACGGCGTGTGCTTCAACGCCGGCGTCATCGCCGCAAAACTCGATCGCGTGGATGAGGCGATCATCCATCTCCAGGAGGCGTGCCGCCTGGCGCCGGGCGACGTGCAGGCGCCGCTCTACCTCGCCAACCTCTACCGCAAGACGCACGAGAACACCAAGGCGCAGGAGCAGTTGCTCAGAGTGATCCAGATCGACGACACCCAGCACCTCGCGTGGGGCGGTCTGGCGCAGATCGCTTTCGTCGAGAACAAACTCGACCTCGCCGAGCAGCACCTCGCCCGGGCGCGAAACCTGGCGCCCCAGTTTGCGACGTGGCAGATTCTCCAGGCCAAGGTGCTGCGCCGGCGCGGCAAGCCCGACAGCGCCATCACCCTTCTCGCCGCGCTGGGCCCGGAGCGCTACCAGCAGGAAGTCGTCGATGAGATCGCGCAGTGCTGGGCGCTGATGGGCCTGCCCCTCAAGGCGGCCAGGGAGCACGTGGACTATCTCAATCGCCGGACCGAGGCGCTGCCCAGCGCCATCGCGGCGTCACGGTTCTTCCTGATGGCGGGCGAGCGGACCGAGGCGGAGTCATGGTGGCGCTACGCCCAGCGGCTCAGCCCCGAGTCGCCCGAGGTGCAGGCGCTGAGCCGGCAGTTCGAGGAGCCAGAGTCCGAGGATCAGTAACGATCGGCGCGCGATTCGCGGCGATCGCGGTTGATTATGTCCGCAACGGAAATACCCGCGTGACTGCGTGCGCCGAGCGCGCACCACAAAGGGCATAAAGACACGAAGGCGGCACAAGGAAGAACCTGGACGACTGGGATCCGGCAGGGCTTCGCGCGTCCGGCAAATCCTGGTTTACAGTGCTCTCCTTTGTGCTTCCTCTTTGAATCGTGTCCGTTGTCCCCGATAGGGCGAGCGCTCGGAATAGGACGCCGCGCGGGGGGCGTATCGTGCAGGCGTCAGCCGCGGTTCGCAAACGCCTTCTTGACGCGGACGCGGCCGAGGTTCTGGTTGATGCTCGAGAGGTCGAGCCATTCGGGATCCCACTCGCCGAGCCAGTCGAGCAGTTCGCGCTCATCGCGCGTGAGCGACTTCTTCGCCTTGCGGCGCAGTTTGAGCATGTCGTCGAGGCCGAAGACGCCCCCGCAGTCTTCCGGCGGTCCGTTGCGCGCGCCGGCGATGCACATTGCAGCGCGCTCCTTTCCGGAGAAGACGCTCTTGCCTGCCTTGATGAAGGTGTCAGATGGGTAGTTGATCCTGTCCGGGCCCACGCGCCCCTCAAACGCAACGACGTGTATCCACGAATCGCCGAAGTCGTACTCATAAGCGAGGCGTTTGCCTTCGTCGTCGAAGACGTCGGCAAGACAGACCTTCCGCTCGTCGGTTACGCCTTCGCTGAAGTCGTGATCGAACGGCGTGGGGAGGGCGTAGCGCCGACCGTCCTTTTCGTGAAACTGATGCATGTGGCAGTTCTGCCAGTTGAAGGCGACTTGGAGCACCGTGTGCAGTTGTTCGAGCGTGAGGCGCGGATCGAGAACAAGTTGCCGCCAGATCTTGGGTTCGATCTCAGCAATTGAGACGCGGAATTGGAGCATGTCGTTCATGCGAAACTCTATCGCCTCGGCGCGGCCAGTCATCCTTGATTTCGGCCATGCCAGGCGTCTCACTCATGCAAGCCGCCGGCGCGCATCCGCTCCCACTGCTTGCGCATCCCGTCGAGCAATGTCGTGTGCGGCTCATAGCCCAACTCCGCCTTGCAGCGCGTGAGGTCCGCCCACGTCCGTTGCACGTCGCCGGGCTGGTCGGGGCGGCGGTCGATGATCGCCTTGCGGCCGACGGTCTGCTCCACCGCCTGGATCATCTCGGCGAGCGTGACCGGATGTTCGCCGCCGAGGTTGTAACATCGGAATGGCTCGACCGAGCCGCAGCGGTCAATGGCGCGCAGCACACCATCGATGATGTCGTTGATGTAGGTGTAGTCGCGGCTGGTCGAGCCGTCGCCGAAGACGGGGATCGCCTCGCCGCGCGCGATGCGCGAGAGGAAGGTGTGAATGGCGAGGTCGGGGCGCTGGCGCGGGCCGAAGACGGTGAAGAAGCGCAGCGCTGTGACGTTGAGACCGTGCAGGTGCGAGGCGGTGCGGCACACAAGTTCGGTGGCGACCTTGGTTGCGGCGTAGGGGCTGATGGGCCGGCTCACATCATCCGTCTCGCTGAAGGGCGTCTTCTCGTTGTTGCCGTAGACGCTCGATGAACTGGCGACGATGAAGCGCGCTGCGCCGTGCCTGACCGCGGCGTCAAGGAGGCGCTGCGCGCCCACGACGTTGACAAGTGCGTAGTGCGCCGGGTCGGCGATGCTCGGCCGCACGCCGGCGCAGGCGGCGAGGTGAACGACCGTCTCCGGGCGGGCGGCGGCGAAGGCTCGCTCGACCAGTGCGGCATCGGTGATGTCCCCTTCGATGAGCGCTGCGCCGCGATCGAGCGCGGGCTGCACGTTCGCCTCCTTGACGGCGCGGGGGTAGAAGGGGGCGAAGTTGTCGAGGATGGTGACGGCTGAGCCGCGCTTCAGCAGCGCCTCGGCCAGGTGCGAACCAATGAATCCGGCCCCGCCAGTGAGGAGAACAGTGGACATGGGCCAGCATCGTAGCGTCGGCTCTCGGTCGTTGGAGCCCATCCGTTTCGGGCGCCAGGGCAATCGCGTTTTCGTCGTCATGCCCGCGAAGGCGGGCATCCAGCGAGGCGTCAAATGTCGTTCATTCCCGTTCTCGCGGCCGAAACCACCAAGTCGTCCAGCGCGACTGGTTTCCCGCCTGCGCGGGAATGACGAAAACGCGATTGCCCTGTTTCGGGCGCGGCGCAGGAAGTCGGCCGTGAGGATCATGCGCCGGGAGATGGCCCGGCGAGTGCCCGCCTATCGTTTCAGGCGGCTCGCTGCACACACCTGTGGGAGATTCCCCATGAAATGCCGGCATGGCGTATCGTCGATGGAGGGTGTCTCCTTCGAGGCCAGTGACCTTGACCGTGACTCGGTCTTCGCCGGCTCCTGCTTCGACGCCGGTGAATTGAAACTCCTGATGCGGCGCCTGTCCGCGAACATTCTTCACCGCCGGCGCGCCTGGTTGCGGACATGAAGCGCTGGGCATTTCTTTCCGTCATCGCCTGGCCGGAGAGCGCATCGCGCGAGGAACTCGCCGTGCTTCTTGCGGACGCGACGGGGATGGAGCCCGCCACGCTGCGGCTGCGGATCGGCCCGTCGCCGCCGTTGATCGTGGCGATGTTTGAGGTTCCGGTGGCACAGCGGGCCGCAGCGCAGATCGACGCGATGGGCGGCATCGCCTTCGCGCCGACGCTCGACGAAATCGAAGCCCTCGGCCCCACCATCAAGATCCGCGACATGAGGTTCGGGGAGGGCCGTCTGCATCTGGACCTCTGGCGGAGCGAGCCGATCAGCATCGATCCAACGTCGATTGAAGTCATCATTCGGGGGCGGCGCAGCGAGACGACTATTCGCCGCGACGACTCGGTCAGCCCGCTGGCCCGCGCGCCGATGCGGCGGCGGTATGCATTCGGCGCCGGCGGCGCCTACGGCATCGCGGCCGGCCTTTCCCTGCTCGCCGGCGAAATCGAGTCGCGCGGCACGGGCGCGACGCGCGAGACGCGCCTCTCGCACATGATCGACCTGCACACGCGCGAAGGGCGCGTGTTTCAGATCGACGCCGACAAGTTCGGCTTCCAGGTGCTCGGCGACCAGCGCGGGCACGGCGACCTCGTCAACACCGATCGATTGTGCGACATGATCGCCGCACTCGCGCCGGGCGTGACCGTCGATCCCTACTTCTCCCTCTGGCGACCGCCGGTCGAGCTCGGCCGCGTACGCTTCCCGCAGGCGGCGCTCAATCGCGATGATCCCGCGTTCGCGCTCTATTCGCGCTGGTCGGCGCTGCTCTATCGATACATGGCGCGGAGGATGGGCGAATGAGGGTCATGCCTGTTCCCGCCGGTAGCGCCTGATCAGGCCGCGTAGCATTGACCATGCCCGATCGCAGCCTGCTTGAAGTTTTTCCAACCCCGGCGGATTCGCCCTTTGTCATCGAGCACGTCGCGGAGGAGTTCACGAGCCTGTGCCCGAAGACGGGGCAGCCGGACTTCGGCGTCGTCACGCTGCGTTACGCACCCGCCGCCGGCGGGGTGTGCGTCGAACTCAAGAGCCTCAAACTCTACTACCAGTCCTTCCGCAACGAGGGCATCTTCTACGAAGCGGTGACGAACCGCATCCGCGACGACCTCGTGAACCTGATGAAGCCGCGATGGCTCCAGGTCATCACCGACTGGAAGGGCCGCGGCGGCATCCGCTCGCGCATCCGCGCCGAGCACGGCGAGGTGCCGGCGCAGTGGCGCACCTGCTGAACGAATTGATTTCTGCATATCGAATCTCCAATGAACGCTGAACGCCGAGCGCTCACCACAAAGGGCACGAAGACACAAAGGGTTTACCAAGATAGTCCCCGGATTGGAAGACCCGGTCAGGCTTCGGTTACCGTGCCGGGCCGGAGAGGCCCATGCTTCTCTTTGTGCTTCCGTTGTGGTCTTGTGTGCTTCGTGGTGAATGTTGGCGATCGGTCGGGTCAGGGAGGGTATCGGTTCTGCAGGGATCAGTGACGATCATTCCGTGGTGACGGGTGTAGTCCAAGTTTTTGGCATTTTCACCGGCCGGCGCGTCGGGTCGCGGCGCGAGACGATCATCAGTCCGCCGCGGCCCGACGTGCTTGCCGACAAAAGTGCGAGAACCTTGGACTACACCCGTCTCCACCCGCAGCGCCTCCCTCCTCGCGCCGGGGCGCGCTCCTAACCGAGCGCGGCCTGGCGTTCTTCTTGTTCGTCGGGGGCGATGCGGGTGATGATCTTGGCGCCGACGGCGTCGCCCCAGACGTTGACGACGGTGCGGCACATGTCCACGATGCGATCCACGCCGATGATGATGCCGATGGCCGCGAGGGGCAGGGCGGGCTTGTTCGTGCCCGCCAGCGTCGTGTTCACCGCCTCGATGACGATGACCATCGTGACGAGGCCCGCGGAGGGAATGCCCGCGGCGCCCACCGCAGCAAGCGTGGCGGTCAATGCGACGACGGCGATCGCCTCGAAGCCCAGTTCGATGCCGTACACCTGAAAGAGAAAGATGACGGCGACGGCTTCGTAGAGCGCGGTGCCGTCCATGTTGATCGTCGAGCCGAGGGGAAGAACAAACCCGCTCGCCTTCTTGCTGCATTCCCCTTCGCTCTCGGCGGTGCGGATGGTGACGGGCAGCGTGGCGGAGGAGGAGTCGGTTCCGAAGGCGGTGATGAGCGCCGGCCGCATCCGCCACATGAATCGATAGGGGTTGGTCTGTCCGAAGAAGAAGAGAATGAGCGGCAGGGTGAGGAAGCCGTGGATGGCCAGTCCGATGAAGACGACGAGCATGTACTTGCCGACGGCGTTGATGGCTTCGCCGCCGAGGCGCGCCAATGTCCACGCCACGAGCAGGAACACGCCGATGGGGGTGAGCCAGAGCACCCAGCCCACGAGCGTCATGATCGCCTGGAAAAATGCCTCGAAGAAGTTGATCGCCGCCTTGGCGCGCTCGCCGAGGAACCCCAGCGCCAGGCCGAAGAGAATCGAGAAGGTGATGACGGGCAGGGGCTGGCCGTTGACGGCGGCGGCGAGGACGTTGTCGGGCACCATCTGGCGGATGATGCTCGTCCATGCCCCGCCGAGGTCGTGCGGCGAGCCTTCGATCACCTTGCGCGGACTGTCGTCGGACTCCGCGTAGCGCTGTTCGATTTCCTGAAGGTTGATTCTCTGGCTCACCCCCTCACCGGGCCTAATCGCTGATACGAGCGTGGCGCCAAGCACCACCGCGATGAACATCGTGGCGAAGTAGTACACGATCGTCGCCGAACCGACCAGCCCGAGCCGGCTTGGATCGCCGATCGAAGTAATGCCCACGACGACGCTCGCAAACACGAGCGGGATAATGAGCATCTTGAGCGGGCGGATGAGGATGAGATCGCCCGCGTTGAAGAGCCACTGCACGCGATCGCTGATTTCCTTGCTGTCGAGGTTGAGGCCGGCGTAGTGGCGATAGAGCAGCAGGCCGAGCACGACCCCGGCGATCAGGCCGATGAAGATGAGCAGGTTGAGGAGTTTGTGACCGCGCATCGGGCCTCCGGGTTCGGGTCTGCGGTGGCGGGTCGAAGGTTCTCGCCCGGGACGGGGCTATCGAGTCTACAGGCTTGAGGCGTACCGATCGAGTGATTCCGCAAACGAAGTGAGGGCCAGGCCGAGGTGCTGCTCCACCCGCAACGTGTCGCAGGTCGAGTCTTCCTGGCTCATGATGATCTGATCGACGTTGAAGGGCAGCAGCGAGCCGAGCGACGCCGCGGCCATGATCTTCGCCATCGCCATCGCCTTCCACGCGGGGATCGCGAGAGCCCGCTTCTTCGACCCCGGCGCGATGGCGTCGCGGAAAGCGTAGAGCATCTCCGGCCAGGTCATGCGGTCCGGCCCGCCGATCGGGTACACCTCGCGCACCGTGCGCTCCGTCTCGATCGACCGGGCAAAGGCTTCCGCAAGATCTTCGATGTAGATCGGCTGAACGAGTCGCTTCGGGCCTCTGCCCAGCGGCCCGGCGCCGAACCAGGGCATGAAGAGAAAAGGTGACGCCTGGCCCCGCACCCACCTGGCCACCATCTCCGTCAACTCGCCCTCCGGCCCGTGAATGAGTGACGGGCGGAAGATCGTCCACGGCAGGCGGCTGGCGCGAACGATCTGTTCAGCCTCGAACTTGGTCCGGTGGTAACGGGCTACGGCGTCCGGCCGCGCGCCCAGCGCGGACATGTGTACGTAGCGCAACACCCCCGCCGACTCGCACGCCGCGACGACGTTGGCCGTGGCCTCGACATGCAGACGCTCGAAGGTGATGTCCAGGCGCGGCTGCTCCTTGATGATGCCGACGAGGTGGATGCAGGCGTCAATCTTGTCCACGAAGCGATCGAGCGAAGCGCGATCGAAGACGTCCCCTTTGATCGCCTGAGCGGCTCTGGGCAGGTGAGCGGCTCGCCTAGGATCGCGGACCAGCGCCCGCACCCCGTGGCCGTGCTCGATGAGCGTGCGGCAGACATGCCGGCCGACGAAGCCCGCAGCGCCGGTGACGGCGACGGTCAGGTTGCCGGCCGTGCGCACGAACGCTGCGTGCGTCATCGCATCGACGAACGATTCCTGCGGATCTGCGTCACTCTCCGCCACGCCAGGTTTCGCGGAGTCCCCCTCCGCCGCTTGCGGTTTCGCGCTTTCCATCAGAGTGGATGTGTCATTGGGCGAATCGTCGGTCATCAGGTTCCTCGCGAGGGCAGCGGTTGGGCGCGGCATGATTGTCCGGTTTCATCGGGACCGCGTCATCATTCCGCGCTCAACGTCACGCGGCGATGATATGCCGCTCCGACCTCTCGCCGGGACGCCTTACGCCCGCATTGAGGCGTCAACGCGTCGATGGTCGGAAGTCGATGAATCGTTCGCCGCAACGCCGAGCGTGTGCTTCGGGTTCGCCGTCGTGTGCGGCGCCGGATAGAGCAGCAGCCGCAGCCCGTTAGCGACGACGAGCAGCGTGCCGCCTTCGTGTCCCAGTACGCCCAGGGGCAGATTCACCCACCCCGTGAGCGTGCCGATGATAAGCAGCACGATGGCGCCGATCGCGAAGGTGAGATTCGCGATGATGGTGCGGCGGGTCGATCGCGCCAGCCGCACCGCCCATGTGACAAACCGCAGGTCTTCGTTCATCAGCACGACATCGGCCGTTTCGAGCGCGGCGTCGGACCCGATGCCGCCGATGGCGATGCCCGCATCGCTCGCCGCCAGCGAAGGCGCATCGTTCACTCCGTCGCCGACGACCGCGACGCGCCCGTGCTCGGTGCGCATCCGTTCGACGTGCGTGAGTTTCTCATCGGGATGGAGTTCGGCGTGACAGGCATCGAGGCCGAGGTGATCGCTCAATCGCTGCGCGACGGCGTGGACGTCGCCGGTGAGCATGACGATGGGGCGCACGCCGAGATCGTGGAACTCGCGCACCATCGCCTCGCCGCCACTTCGCGGTTCATCGCTTAGCACGAAGACGCCCGCCTGGTCGCGCCAGGCCAGCGCGACGGCGAGGCTGCCGCGGTCGTGCAGCGCCTCCATCACCTCATGCACCCGCGCGTGCAGGCAGATGGGCATGAGTTCGCGCACATGGGGAAATCGACCCAGGCGCACTTCCGAACCCTCGTAGATGCCGGACACGCCCAGGCCCGGCTGGAAACTCTGGCGTTCGCAGGGTGTGATCTCGACGCCGGTTCGCTGCGCTTCCTCGATGATCGCCTGCGCAAAGGGGTGGGTCGAGCCTTGTTCCAGCCCTGCCGCGAGGCCGAGGAGCGTTTCCGAGTCAGACCACGCGACGGGATGCACCTGTTGCAATCGGGGCCGGCCCATGGTGAGCGTGCCGGTCTTGTCCAGCGCGACGCAGCGGAATGAAGCGAGCCGCTCGATCGACTCGCCGCCTTTGAAGAGAACGCCCGCGCGGGCGGCGCGGCTGATGCTCGAAAGCGTCGCCGTCGGCGTGGCGATGATCAGCGCGCAGGGACTGGCGACGATGAGCAAGGTGATGGCCGTATACGCCGCGCTCGACCACTCGCGATCGAATCCGAAGCGAAGCGCGAGCAGCGAGAGGATGCACACGATGAGTACGCTGACGCTGTAAGGTGTCGAGAGGCGGTCAATCAACTGCTGCACCGGCTGGCGACGCTCCTGCGCGCTGAGCACGAGGTTGAGGACGCGCTGAAGGCTCGAATCGCTCGCCAGCCGCGTCACGCGCACCTCGATGGGGTGGCTCTCGTTGATCGTGCCCGCGAAGACTTCATCGCCTTCGCTGACCGCGCGCGGCCGCGACTCGCCGGTGAGCGAGGCCTGGTTGAGTTCGGTCGCCCCCGAGGCGACGACGCCATCGGTCGGCACGCGCTCGCCCGGCCGCACGAGCACGGTCTCGCCGACGAGTGCCTCTTCGGGGCGGATCGGCGTCCATTGCCCTTCGCGCTGCACGAGCGTCTCGGTGGGGATCATGCGGTTGAGGGCGGTGACGGCCGAGGTGGTGCGCTTCATCGCCAGGTCTTCGAGCGCCCCGGAGAGAACGAAGAGGAACAGCAGCAGCGCGCCCTCCTCCGGATGCCCGAGGCCGGCGGCGAGCACCGCGCCCACAACCATAAGGACATCGATGTTGAACTCGACGTTTCGGATCGCGTCGAGTGCCGCGCGCCCGCCATAGATGAGGCCGATCGCCAGGCTCATCCACACGAGCCACTCGCCCAGGGACGCTGGCCAATGAAATCGATCCACCTCGGGAAAGGCGCCGTCCTGCGGCTCAATCAGGCGCATGAGCACAAACCCCGCCGCCAGGAGCGATCCGGCGAGGATCGCGGCGGCAAGTTCATGATTGCCGGCAATGTGAGTATGCCAGGCGGCAAGGCTGAATGAGGGCCGAAGAGCGGGGCGAGGCGTCGTCACGGCAGGAGTCTATTCGGCTCGCGCGTGCCAAAGCCGAAGGCCGGTGACCGGTCCAGACCCCGATTTGCGCCGCGCATTCGGCGAGTCCCCCGCGACCAGCCGATACTATTGAGATTGTCGCGCGCTTCGGCCGCGCCCCGCCGGGCAATCGAGGGAAGGACCGTTCGATCCATGGCTTCGCAAGGCATCAAACGCATCGGCCTGCTCACCGGAGGCGGCGACTGCCCCGGGCTCAACGCCGTCATCCGCGCCGTCACCAAGACCGCCATCATGAACCACGGCGTTCAGGTCATCGGCATCGAAGATGGTTTCCTGGGTTTGGTCCAGAACCGCATCCACGAACTGCTCCCCGAGCACGTCTCAGGCATCCTCACGGTCGGCGGCACGATCCTCGGCACCTCCAACAAGTGCAACCCCTCGCGCTACTGCACCGGCATGGACGACCGGGGACAGCCCGTCTTCAAGGACGTCACCGACCGCTGCATGGACCACCTTCAGCACTGGCGCCTCGACGCCCTCGTCGTCATCGGCGGCGATGGGACGATGAGTTGTGCCAAGGACTTCGTTCGACGCGGCGTCAACTGCATCGGCGTGCCCAAGACTATCGACAACGACCTCATCGGCACCGACATCACCTTCGGCTTCCAGACCGCGGTCGAGACGGCGACCTGCGCCATCGACCGCATTCACACCACCGCCGCGAGCCACCACCGCGTGATGGTCGTCGAAGTGATGGGGCGCAACGCGGGGTGGATCGCCCTTCACGCCGGCGTCGCCTCCGGCTCGGACATCATCCTCCTGCCCGAGATCCCCTTCGACTATGGCGTGATCTGCGACTTCATCGCCCAGCGCCACCGGCACCATCGCAGTTGCACCATCGCCTGCGTGAGCGAGGGCGCCCGGCCCGTCGGCGGCAAGCAGATCGTCAATCATCACGATCCGACCAGCCCCGATCCGGTCCGCCTCGGCGGCATCGGCAAGATCGTCGCCGACGAGATCGAGAGGCGCACCGGCGCTGAGAGCCGCGTCACCGTCCTCGGCCACGTGCAGCGCGGCGGCACGCCGATCCACTCCGACCGCCTGCTCGGCACCCGCTTCGGCTATCAGGCGATCGAACTGCTCATGAGCGGCGTGCGCAACCGCCTCGTGGTCATGCGCAATCACAAGGTGACGGACATCGACCTGCTCGACGCCGCCGACAAGCAGCGCCTCGTCTCCCTTGACGATCCGCTTATCGCCGCCGCCCGGGCCGTGGGCACATGTTTCGGCGATGCGCCCGGCGAGTAGGTCGGGACAAGGCTCTGCGCGGGCGCGGCAGTTCGCCAAGCGACATCACTTCGCAGCACCGGTCCGCGAAGACGCTCAACTCCGCATTCGCACGGGCGAAATGCCCATGGGCCGGAAGAAATGGTCTGAGAACGTGTATGAAATGGCGGGTGCCGTGGTCTGGGGGAGGCATCGCGACGGGGTCCACGCTGCGCGCGGTGTTGATGGCGCTGCGAGGTCGCGGCGCCTCCCGGGTCGTCGTGGCGGTGCCGGTGGCGTCGCCCGAGGCGCTGCGCCAGGTCCGGCAGGTTGCCGACGATCTGGTCTGCCTGCACGCGCCCGGCTGGTTCCGCGCCGTCGGGCAGTTCTACGAGGACTTCAGCCCGACGACGGATGAAGAGGTGGTGCGGCTGCTCGAAGCATCACGATCATTGGAACCATAGCCGCAAGGAAGCACAGATGGCTCAAAGTACGCTGTCGATTCCCCTTGCGCCTCTTGCGCCCTTTCGCGCCGCATCGGCTCGTCGCCTCACTCCCCCGCCGCCCGGCTGCGGATGCTGTCGAGGACGTTCATGAAGTTGATGTAGGAATCGTAGGGACTTTCATACGGGTTGAAGTACTTGTGTACGTCGCCGTCGGCGAAGTACTTCGTACACATGTAGTAGAAGTGGTCGCTTGTGGTGAGTTTGCGCCAGTCGCTCAGGAGGGCCTCATCGCCCTTCGCCTTCACCGCATCCTCAAGTTTGTAGAGTTCGAGCAGCGAATTCGACTGCATGGCGTTGCCCAGCCAGGCGCTCAAGTCGCGCTCGGTGTCGGCCCAGGAGATCATGTGCGGCACGTCGTACTCGCCCTCAGGCTCGTACTTCTGCACGCACTGGCTCGGGGTGAGAAACTCGTTGTGGCCGGGGTTGACGTCGAAGATCTTCTCGGGCATCGCGTCGAGGAAGGCAAAGATGCCCGTCTCCTCCCACTGGTGCTCGCCGAAAGTCTCGTAGTCCATGAAGAGGTTGCAGACAAAGCCGTTGCCGTTGATCTGATTGACCCACCCGGCGAACTTCTCGGCGGTCAGCGGCCAGTCGGCCCAGCCGCGGTTCGAGAAGCGGAAGGCGATGTCGTCGCTGAGGCGGTAGTTCTTCAGCAGCAGCGTGATGTCGCCGGCCGTCGGCGGGCGGTAGAGAAAGGTCGGCGAGCGGTAGCCCAGCAGCCCGTCCACCCCTTCGCAGAGAATCGCGTTGTACTCGCCCAGCCCCGAGATGAAGCGAGCCAGATCGTTGTTGTAGATCAGTTCGGTATTGCGGAAGGTCGTCGGCTCGGCGCCGAAGAGGTCTTTCACCAGCGCGCGGTGCTTGAGAATCTGATCGCGGAACTCGTCGCGGCTGTAGAGGAAACTCAGCGAGTGGTAGTAGGTTTCGGAGATGAACTCGCAGCAGCCGGTCTGCGCGAGTTGCACGAAGAGATCGAGAACATCGGGCGCCCACTGGCGGAGTTGCTCGATCACGACGCCGGTGAGGGAGTAACTGACGCGGAAGCGGCCTTCGTGCCGGCGGACGAGGTCGAGAATGAGTTTCGTCGTCGGCCGGTAGCACTTGTCGGCCACCTTGCGGCAGATCTCGCTGTTCTTGGCGTCGTCGAAGTAGTGGTGATCGGTGTCGAAGACGCTGTAGCGCCGCAGGCGGAAGGGCTGGTGAATCTGGAAGTAGAAGCAGACGGACGCCATGGGGGACTCCGAAATGCATCCCACGATTCGCAGAGCCTCATCGTGGGCGTTGAGCATCCCACGATTCGCAGAGCCTCGTGGGGGGGGCGTGGGACGTGATACCTATTGTGGCCGTCCGCGGCGCGGCTTCAAGGCGAGCGACCCGGATTCACTTCGCCCTCACCGGGAACGAGTCTATTCTTCCCGTCATGGACAGAGCCGAACTGGCCCGGCGCATTGCGGAAGTGGCCCTGCTTCGCGGGGAGTTCACGCTGCGCAGCGGCCGCACCAGCCGCTACTACCTCGATAAGTATCTCTTTTCGACCCAGCCGGAGGTGTTGGCGGAACTGGGGCGGATGTTCGCCGAGCGCATCCGCCCGCGGAAGGTCGATCGACTCGCCGGGGCGGAACTGGGCGGCATCCCCCTCGTCACCGCCGCCTCCCTCGCCACCGGCCTGCCCTGCGTCTTCGTGCGCAACGCCAAAAAGGACTACGGCACGGCCAAGCAGATCGAGGGCCGACTCGAACGCGGCGAAAGGGTCATCATCGTCGAAGACATCGCCACGACAGGCGGGCAGGTGCTCGAAGCCGCCCGCGTGCTCACGGACCTCGGCGCCGTCGTGGACACGATCATCTCAACCATTGACCGCCTCGAAGGCGCGCGGGAGAACATCGAGGCGGCGGGGTATCGCTACGAGAGTCTCTTCACCAAGGCCGATCTGGGGATTGACGAGTAGGCGATTTCAAAGCGTGCGAAAACCGTGCTCACACGCGACTGAGCGCTTCGACGACTTTCGGCCGCACCTCGTCGATGGGTCGGTCGATCTTGGCGCCCGAGGCGCGGGCGTGGCCGCCGCCGCCGAAGAGGCGCGCGACCTGGTTCACATCGACCGCGTTCGGGCCGGGCTTGGAGCGCAGGCTCAGTTTCACATGACCGCTCCTGGTCTCGGCGATGACGCAGGCGACTTCGATCGACTCGACGGCGAGAGGCAGGTCGGAAAAGCCGTGCGTGTCGTCGGACGTGGCGTCGGAAGCCTGGTAATCGGCCTGGCGGAGAGTGAGCACCGCGGCGCGGCCGCGGCCCACGATCTCAAGAGAGGTCAGCGCGCGGGCGAGGAGGCGCAGCCGGCCCGGCGGGTCGGTCTGCTCGATGCGGCGGAAGAGGTCGGCGTGATCGACGCCGGCGTCGATGAGTTTCGCCGCAAGGCGCAGCGTCTTAGACGTCGTGTTGGAAAAGCGGAACCAGCCCGTATCCGTCGCGATGCCGAGGTAGAGCGGCTCGGCGATGGAGCGCGAGAGCGGCACGGCGAGGAGTTCGATGAGATCGGCGACGATTTCCGCCGCCGCCGCCGCTTTCGGCTCAACCACGCGGCAGTCGGAGAGGTCGGCATCGCCCTGAATGTGGTGATCGATGATGGCGATCTTCCCGGCGTGCCGCGACAGCCAGTCGGCAAGGTCTTTGAGTTGCGATCGCGCGCCGGTGTCGGTGATCAGAATGAGATCGACGTCGTCGGGAGGCTGGTGCATCTCGGAGACGACGTGAACAGTCGTCTGCTCAATAACGGACTTGAAGACGTCCATGAGCGGGCCGCTGTACCACACCAGCGCCGTCTTGCCGAGATGCTCGATGGCGCGCGCGAGGGCGAGGGTGGAGCCGACGGCGTCGCCGTCCGGCTTGACGTGGGTCGTCACGGCGATGCGCTCGGCGCTGCGGATTCGATCCGCGATCTGAGCCAGGTCAGCGCTGGAGTCGTATGTGGTCATTGTCATGACGCCAGCGCCTGACGTGGCAGGAGGTCGCGCGTGCGATCGATGTCGCGCCCGATCTGCGCGGCGACGGCCTGCGCGCCGTCGAAGCGCAGTTCGTTGCGGAGGAATCCGAGGAAGCGGACAGCACATTCCCAGCCATACCCGTCGGCGGGCAGATCGGCGCCGATGAGATGAACCTCGCAGCCGCGCTCGGCATTGCCGAAGGTGGGCTTGACGCCGACATTGATCGCCGCGGGAAACCAGCGCCCGTCGGGCGCCGTCGCCTCGCCGAAGTACACGCCGTTACCCGGCAGCATGGTCTCGACGGCGAGATTGGCGGTGGGCACACCGAGAACGCGGCCGCGCCGGTCGCCCTCACGCACCAGGCCCCGCACTTCATACGCTCGCCCGAGCAGGCGCTGGGCGTCGCTCACCCGACCTTGGTCGAGCAGCCAGCGCACCAGCGAACTGGATACGGTGACGAGCGAATGGTCATCGAGCGCCGCCTCTGCCGGGGGGAGAATGAAGACCTGAAAGCCGTGTGTGCCGCCAAGTGTGGAGAGCAGGGCCGTGTCGCCGCGCCGCTGGTGGCCGAACCGGAAGTCGGGGCCTTCGACGATGATCCCCGGCTGATGCCGCGCGAACACCGAAGCGATGAACGCCTCGGGTGAAGTCCCGAGAAACTCCCGCGTCGGCTCGAGGCGCACCACCTCATCCGCCCCCGCCAGTGTGAGGAGCGCTTCGCGTTGAGACCAGAGCGTGAGGCGTGGCGGGGAGGCGCCGGGTCGCAAAACGGTCGCCGGGTGTGGATCAAAGGCGAGCACAATGACTCGGCCATTGGCGCCGGCCTGCTCCCTGGCCGTGTTCATCAGCGCCCGGTGGCCGAGATGCACCGCGTCGAAGTTGCCGATAGTGAGAACGGTCCGGCCGGGCATAGCGGCAACACTAGGCCGGCGCGGGCAAATCCGCCAGCGCGATGTGGCAGTGGCGCATCGGTCGGCCAAGGATTCACCTATGGCCGATGTGCAGATCGATCAGGATGAAGTGATCCGGCAACTGGGCGAAGGGCTGAGCCGGGCGGCCGAGGACTTCGTGCCCTGGTTTTTCCAGCAGATGCCCGAGACCTATTTCCGCAACGTCGATGAGGCGACGCGCATGGGGCACATGCGCGCCGTGCTCGCCCTGCGGGCTTCCGGCCAGGAACCTCGCGTGCGCATTCGAAGTAACGACGGGCGGCGGGTCACCTACGTCCTGCCGCGCGACTATCCCGGGCTGCTCGTCGATCTGCTCATGTACGACTTCGGCGATGACCTGATTCGCTCGGCGAAACTCTACTGCTCGCACGACGCGGAACTCGTGATCGACATCTTCGAAGTCGGGCCCAGCCAGCCCTGCAAACTCGATGACCCCTTTGTCAATCGCACCTTCGAGCAGACGCTCGCGCTGGCCAGGCAGCGAGGCGAGCCTTGGACGGAGCAGTCGCTGCGCGAGCACTTCCGACTCCTCTCCGAAGACAGCGTACGAAACTGCCCGCCAGCGCGCATTCTCGGCCACGCGCGGCTCTATCAGGAGGTCAGCCGGTCCAAAGGCTCAGCGGTCGTCCTCGACAACACGCTCTACCCCGCCCATTCGCGCATCATCCTCGCCGTCGCCAACGTCCCGGCCAAGCGCATGCTCATCCGCGTCGCCAACCGCTTTAAGACGCTGAGTATCAACGTCGATCGCGCCTACGTCGATGCCATCCAGGCCGGCGAAGAGGAATCCGTCGTCATCGTCTCAGCCGTGGTGCAGGGGCCTGACGGCGGGCAGATCGATCCCACGTCGGTCCTCTGGCAGCGACTCCACCGCGACCTGCTGCGCCTCAAGTGGCTCGACCGTGAGACGCTGGCGCTGGGCTACGAGAATCCACAGGTCGGGCTCGGCGGCGCCGACATCCTCCACACCTACTGCGATCTCGCCCACCAGTTGCTCGTCAAGACCAATCGATACTACTACAGCCGGGCCCGCATCCGCGAGATCGCCGAGAAGCACATCGACCTGAGCCTCATGCTCGTCAACCTCTTCCGCGAGCGTTTCGACCCCGACAGCGAACTCGACGACGCGGACTACGAGTTGCGCGAGCACCGCGTGCGTGAGCACATCGGCGCGGCGGTCGAGGATGAGATCACGCGCGAGATCTTCACGACGATACTCGACGCCATCACCGCCACGCTCAAGACCAACTATTACGTGGTCGGGCGCTATGCGCTGGCGCTGCGCCTCTCCACGGACCTGATGATGCGCGTGGCGCCGCGCAACGAGAGGCCTTACGGCGTGTTCTTCGTCCACGGGCGCGACTTCAACGCCTTTCACGTCCGATTCCGCCAGACGGCCCGCGGCGGCGTGCGCGTCGTGCGACCCTCCTCCGAGGAGCAGTTCATCCGCGAGTCGGAGCGCCACTTTGACGAGGTGTTCGAACTCGCCTACGCCCAGCAACTCAAGAACAAGGACATCCCCGAGGGCGGGGCCAAGGCCGTCCTCCTCGTCCGCCCCGGCCAGACGATCAACCGCTGCGTCCGTTCCTTCGCCGACGCCGTGCTCGATCTCATCACCGACGATGAGAAGACTCAGAAACGCATCGTCGATCGGCTCGGGATCAAGGAGTGGATCTACTTCGGCCCGGACGAGAACATCACCCCCGGCCACATCAACTGGATCGTCGAGCGGGCCGCGGCGCGGGGCTACCGCTTCCCCAACGCGCTCATGAGTTCCAAACCCGGCGCGGGGATCAACCACAAGGAATACGGCGTAACCAGCGAGGGCGTCAACGTCTTCCTCGAAGTGGCGCTCAAGTCCAACGGCATCGATCCGCGCCAGCAGCCCTTCACCCTCAAGATCACCGGCGGGCCGGACGGCGACGTCGCCGGCAACCTCATCAAGATCGTCATCCGCGACTATGGGTCAAACGTGCGCATCGTCGGCGTCGCCGACGGCTTCGGCTGCGCGGAAGACTCCGCCGGCCTCAACCACCAGGAACTCCTGCGGCTCGTCAAGGCGAGCCAGTCGATCGCCGAGTTCGATCGCGGCCGTCTCTCGCCCCAGGGTCAGTTGACGCTTGTCTCCGATCCCGACGGGCCGCGCCTCCGCAACGAGATGCACAACCGCGTGATCGCCGACGCCTTCGTTCCCGCGGGCGGGCGCCCCGAGACCATCAACGCGTCGAACTGGAAGCGATTCATGATCGCCGACGGGAAGCCGAGCAGCCCGATCATCGTCGAGGGCGCCAATCTCTTCATCACCGGCGAGGCGCGGCGGCTGCTCTTCGACGCCGGCGTGCTCATCGTCAAGGACTCCTCCGCCAACAAGTGCGGCGTCATCTGCTCGAGTTACGAGATCATGGCCAGCCTGATGATCAGCCAGGAGGAGTTCCTCGAGATCAAGCCCATGTATGTGCAGGAGGTGCTCGGGCGATTGCGCGAAGTCGCGGGCCTCGAGGCAAGGCTGCTCTTCGAGGAGCGCAAGCGCCGCCCGACCACGCCGCTCGTCGATTTGAGCATTCTTCTCAGCCGCGAGATTCGCCGCGTCAACGACGCCCTCAGCGCCGATTACCTTCGCGTGGCCGAGCAGCATCCCGATCTCCTGCGCGATTGCGTCCTCGAGCACATCCCGCCTTCGCTCCAGGCCAAGGCGGGTGATCGCGTCTGGAACGTGCTGCCCAAGTCCTACCGCCAGGAGATCGTCTGCGCGTTCCTCGCCTCGCACATCATCTACCGCGAGGGCTTCGACTACTTCCGCGACACGCCCGACAGCCACTTGGTCGATCTCACGCTGGAGTACTTCCTGCGCGACCGGCGCAATCGGGAGTTGATCGAGGAGGTTCGCCAATCCGGCCTTAAGCACGGCGCGGAGATCGCGGATCTCCTGCGGATCGGCGGGACGCGGGCGGGCCTGCACGTGGCGCCGGAGATCTGAGTTCGCCGGTCGAGCGAAACGGGCGGGACGTCATGGTGCGGCGCAAGCGCGAATCCGACGGCTGGAGGCTCTGCATCGACACCGGCGGCACCTTCACGGATTGCCTGGCGATCGACCCGAGCGGCACGGTTCATCGCGCCAAGGTGCTCAGCACCGGCTGCCTGCGGGTCAGGTTGGCCGAGGTCATCTCGCCAGGCGCGGTTCGGCTGCAATTCGACCTTGAGGTGCCCGACCACTTCTTCATCGGCGCTTCGCTGCGCCGGGCCGGGGCGGCTGAGGGTGCGGCGACGATCCGGGCCTTTGATGCGCGCGAATCAGTGCTGCGGCACGACGGCGGCCAGGCCTTCACCGCCGGCCTGTGCGAGATTGACTGCCGCGCCGAGGCGCCGGTCCTGGCCGCGCATCTCATCACGGCCACGCCCCTGACCGATCCCTTGCCGCCGATGCGACTGCGCCTCGCCACGACGCGCGGCACCAACGCGCTGCTCGAGCGCAGCGGGCCGCCCACCGCCCTCTTCATCACCGCCGGCTTCGCCGATCTGCTGCGCCTCGGGACACAGCAGCGGCCCGATCTCTTCGCCCTCGACATCATCAAGCCCGAACTGCTCTGCGACGCCGTTGTCGAGGTCGATGAACAACTCGATGCGCGAGGCGCGATCCGCCGGCCCATCGATCTTGACCGGCTGCGTCACGATGCGGCGGCGCTCATGGCGCGCGGGATCACCACTGCGGCCGTCGCGCTCAAACATGCGTACCTCAATGAGGCACACGAGCGGGAGGTGGAGCGCGTTGTGCGCGAGGTGGGATTCCGGCACATCACCCGCTCGGGCGCGATCGCGCCGCTCATCCGGCTGCTGCCGCGCGCTGAGACGGCGCTGGTCGATGCCTACCTCGCGCCGATCATCAACGACTATCTCGGCCGCATCAGTGAGAGCATCTGCGGTGAGTCGATGATGGTCATGACCAGCGCCGGCGGATTGAGCGCGGCGGGGCGATATCGAGCGTGCGACAGCCTCCTGAGCGGGCCGGCCGGCGGCGTCGCGGGCGCTGCGGCGGTCGCGCGGGCGCTCGATGAACCGGCGATCCTCAGTTTCGACATGGGCGGCACGAGCACCGATGTCGCGCGATGGGCCGGCGACTTCGAATACAACTTCGAGCACCGCGTCGGCGAGGCGCATCTCCTTGCCCCGGCGCTGGCGATCGAGAGCGTCGCCGCGGGAGGCGGAAGCATCGGCTGGTTCGACGGGCACCGTCTGCGCGTCGGGCCGCAGAGCGCCGGCGCGGCGCCGGGGCCGGCGTGCTACGGCTGCGGCGGGCCGCTCACCATCACCGACGTCAATCTCCTGCTCGGCCGCGTCGATGCCATTCGCTTCCAGACGCCGCTCGATCGCGCTGCCGCCGAGGCGCGCTGCGAAGACCTCCTCAATGAAGTGCGCCGGGCCACCGGCGAGGCGATGACCACGGCCCAACTGCTCACCGGCCTGCTCGCCATCGCGAATCAACACATGGCCGACGCCATCGCGCGCATCTCCCTGCGGCGCGGTTTCGATCCGGCGGAGCATGCACTCATCGCCTTTGGCGGCGCGGGTGGGCAGCACGCCTGCGCCATCGCCGATCTGCTGGGAATCAACCGCATCATCGCGCCCGCCGATGCGGGCCTTCTTAGCGCCGCAGGGCTCTTTGACGCCCGCATCGAGCGCTTCGCGCAGCGGCAAATCCTGCGCCCGCTTGACGAGACGTCGCGCGGGGAAGTCGCGGCGATCATCGCGGAACTGCAGCGACAAGCGAGTGCCCTCGTCCGCGCTGATCTGCGAAGTGATGAACCGATCGAAGTCCGTCGCCGCCTCGTCGAGATGCGCCTGCTCGGTCAGGATTCAACGCTGACCATCGAGTACGACGACGAAGCGACGCTGCCGGGCCGCTTCGCCGAGTCGTATGTCAACATCTTCGGTTGCGAGCCGAGCGGCCGCATCGAGATCGAGTCGATCCGCGTGATTGCCTCGACCATCGCATCATCCCCGGCGATCGGACCGGCTTCGCCCCGTTTCCGGCCGTGCATGGCCCCGTTGCGCACCATCGATATGCAACTCGGCGAAGCACTCGCAGCGGTGGCCATCATCGATCGCGAGTCGATCGCGCCTGGTGAGACGATCGCCGGCCCGGCACTTTTGGTCGATGATCACAGCACGGCCGTCGTCGAAGCGGGGTGGACCTGCCGCGCCGGCGCCGCGGGGCATCTCATCGTCGAGCGCGCGAAAGCAGCGAATCGTCACACGCCGGAACAAAGGCTCTGCGCCGCCCCGGTTTCGCCCGCCCCAGGCCCCAAGCCCCAAGCCCCAGGCCCATCCCCCGCCCAACTCGAACTCTTCACCAACCGCTTCCGCGCCATCGTGCAGGACATGGGCGAACTGCTCCGCCGCACCGCCCAGTCGACCAACGTCAAGGAGCGCCTCGACTTCTCCTGCTCCCTGCTCGACGCCGACGCCCGCCTCGTCGCCAACGGTTTGCACATTCCCGTCCATCTGGGCGCGATGGGCTGCTGCGTGCGTGCCGTGCGCGAGGCCGTGACCATTGAGCCAGGCGATGTCATCATCACCAATCACCCGGCCTTCGGCGGCTCGCACCTGCCCGACCTCACACTCATCACGCCTGTGCATGATGGGGAAGAACTGCTCGGTTACGTCGCCAATCGCGCGCATCACGCGGAGATAGGAGGCACACGTCCCGGCTCGATGCCCCCGGCCGCTCGCTCGCTCAGCGAAGAGGGTGTCGTGATCCCGCCGATGCACGTCGCGCGATGCGGCCGGGTGGACTGGTTGCCGATTCGCGCTCTGCTGTCGAGCGGCCCACATCCCTCGCGCCAGGTGGAGATGAATCTCGCGGACCTCAGCGCCGCCCTCGCCGCCAACCGCCACGGCGCCGCGGCGCTTGTCAAACTCGTGCAGGTACACGGCCGCGAAACCGTCGCCCGCTTCATGGCCGCACTGCGCCAGCAGGCTTCGCAGACCATGCGCGCAGCGCTGGCAAGGCTCGGCGACCGGGAGCACCATGCGACGGAGCGTCTCGATGACGGCACGGTTCTGTCCGTGACGATCACCACGCGCGGCGGCGCCGCGCGCATCGACTTCACCGGAACTTCGCCCACGCACGCCGGCAACCTCAACGCCACTCCGGCCATCGTCCACAGCGCCGTCATGTACGTCCTGCGCCTGCTCGTCAACGAGCCGCTGCCGCTCAACGAGGGTTTGCTCGACGATGTCGAGATCGTCCTGCCGCTCGGCACAATTCTCAATCCGCGCTTCGAGGATGATCCCGCTCGTAGCCCGGCCGTGGTCGGCGGCAACACCGAGACGAGTCAGCGCCTCGTGGACACGCTCATCAAGGCGCTCGGCCTGGCGGCGTGCAGCCAGGGCACGATGAACAACGTCCTCTTCGGCAACGACCGCTTCGGCTACTACGAAACAATCTGCGGCGGCGCGGGGGCCACGGCGAGGCGCGACGGCGCTGACGCCGTCCACACGCACATGACCAACACGCGCATCACCGATGTCGAAGTGCTCGAACATCGCTATCCCGTGCGCGTCGAGCGATTCGCCGTCCGGCGCGGCTCGGGTGGTCGCGGCGCCCATCGCGGCGGCGACGGGGCCGTGCGCGAGATCACCTTCCTCGAACCGATGTCCCTCTCGCTGCTCACCCAGCACCGCGTCGAAGCGCCATATGGCATGAACGGCGGCGAACCGGGCGCGATAGGCCGCCAGCACCTCATCCGCTCCAACGGCACCGAGATCGAACTCACCTCCATCGACGCCGTCGAAGTCAAGCCCGGCGACCGCCTCATCATCGAGACCCCGGGCGGCGGCGGGTGGGGCTGATTCCGCTCGTCCCCTGCCTCACTGCATGACTCTCACCTCTCTCGCCGCCCCGGCGCCCCCTTGCACTCCCGCACAAAACCGTTACACTCACCCAAGTCCGCTGGTGTCCCCGCGCGGGCTGCAAGGAGAGACGCCATGCCATCGCCCACCTGCCGCCGCCATCATCCCAACGCGACGCTCCTGATCCTCCTCGCCCTCGGCGCCACCGCCTTCGCCTCCGTGCGGACCCTCGCCGAACCGCCCAGCGAGATCGCCAAGAAGGTCATGCCCTCCGTCGTGCTCGTCACGACCGAAGATGACAAGGGCGAGGCGCTCGCGCGCGGCAGCGGCTTCGTCGTGGCCGAAGGCGTCATCGCGACCAACCTCCACGTCATCCGCGGCGCTTCCAAGGCCTTCGTCAAGGTCGTCAACGGGCAGACGCAACTGGATGTCCTTGGCATCGTCGCTGAGAACCGTGAGTGGGATCTCGTCCTCCTGGCCGTGAAGGATCTCAAGGCCCCGCCCCTGCCGATCGGCGACAGCGCTGCGCTCCAGGTCGGCGACGATGTCTACGCCGTCGGCAACCCGCACGGCCTGGAAGGGACATTCTCCGCAGGCATCGTGAGCAGCATCCGACGAATCGAAGGCGACGCCCTCCTCCAGATCACCGCCCCCATCTCCCCCGGCAGCAGCGGTGGGCCGATCGTCAACAAGGATGCGGAGGTCGTGGGGGTTGCGGTGGCGTCGCTGGTGGAGGGGCAGAATCTCAACTTCGCGATTTCGGCGAGTTACCTTCGGCCGATGCTCAGGAAGCGCAGCGATCCCCAGCCGCTGCCCGGTCCGGTCGCCGAGCCGGCGGAACCAGACAACGGTGCATCGGCCACGGGCTTCGACTGGTCGCAGATTGCTGAGTGGATGCTCGCACGGGCTGAACTGGGTGACGCCTCGGCCATCTATGCTCTCGGCGTCATGTACTCCAATGGCTGGGGTGTGGCAAAGGATGATCAAGAGGCGGTGAAATGGTTCCGCGAGGCCGCTGCTCTGGGCGAGGTCGAGGCGATGTTCAATCTTGGCGTGATCTACGACTTTGGCTGGGGAGTTGTGGAGGATGACCGTGAGGCGGCGACATGGTTTCGTAAGGCCGCTGATCTGGGAGACGCCGAGGCGATGATCAGTCTCGGGCTGAGGTACTCGATCGGGGAAGGAGTGGTTCAGGACGACCGAGAGTCGTCTGCGTGGTATCGTAAGGCTGCGGAGCTCGGCAGCGCAGAGGCAATGTACTTTCTTGGCCTGGCATACGAAGGCGGCGAAGGCGTCCTACGCGACGATCGCGAGGCGATCAAATGGCTTCGTAATGCCGCTGATCTCGGATATGTGGATGCGATGCTCGATCTCGGCCAACGATATGCGGACGGGGCAGGCGTGGTCGAAGACAATCGTGAGGCTATGCAGTGGTATCGCAAGGCGACCGACGCGGGAAACACTGAGGCGATGTACCGCTTGGGTTTGATGTACACCATCGGCCAGGGCGTGGCGCAGGATTTCGGGATGGCCGCTAGCTGGCTACGGAAGGCGGCGGATCTAGAGCATAGCAATGCGATGTTCGGACTCGCGATGTTGTATGCTAATGGACGCGGCGTGGCCCGAGACGATCGCGAGGCCGCGAAGTGGTACCGCAGGGCAGCCGAGAGGGGGCAAGTCCAGGCGATGTACAACCTCGGGCTGGTTTACGATGAGGGTAAGGGGGTGGTGAAGGATGATCGCGAGGCAGCAAAATGGTACAGGATGGCGGCTGAGCAAGGATACCCCAATGCGATGGCTGCACTTGGCGTGGCCTATGCGAACGGACGAGGTGTAGATCACGACGATCACGAAGCGGCCAAGTGGTATCGCAAAGCCGCTGACTTAGGTGTGGCCAACGCGATGGTGCTTCTTGGAATGATGTACGCCAACGGCCAAGGCGTAGAGCAGGACGACTTCGAGGCGTACACCTGGCTTGCACTCGCAGTGACCTTTGGCCTCACGGACGCACGGAAAACACGAGACCTTGTGGGGAATGGACTCACGGCGGAAGAGTGTCTTCGCGCTCAGACGCGCGCGAATGAACTTGCAGCACAGATTCAGCAGAAGAAATACCGATGAGGCGGCTGCGCGACCTCCTCGCGCAAGGAATCACGGCGGAAGCCCGACTGGCGGCACAGGTCCGCGCGAAAGTGCACTTCGAGCGAATTGAGAAGGCTACGGAGAAGTGATGCCCGTCCGAAGAGACTCAGGCAATGATCGAGAAACGCGAAATTGTCTTCATCCTTGGTGCCGGCGCCAGCGAGGTCTATGGTCTTCCGAGTTCGTCGGCGTTGATCGAGGCTGCGCAATCGGACCGATCGGAGGCGCTGCGTCTAGCTTTGCAGACACACTTGCATCAAGATGTGGATCGCGACTTAGTTCGCTTCCAGGAGATGATTGAGAAGGCAAAGCCGTTTTCAATTGATCGATTCCTCGAGACTCAACCCGAAGCAGATCGAATAATTGGGAAGGCTTTGATCAGTCACGCACTGCTCAAGTGTCAGACGATGGACAGGCTCTACGGCCGGCGTGGGGACGCGAGGGACTACGTAGATCGGTACTACGATAATGACTGGATGCGTTGGCTTCTTGAGTATATGAAGGCGGATATCCTCGAGGAGTTCTTGGTGAATAAGGTGAGGTTCATTACGTTCAACTATGATCAGTCTCTCGATACGCTTCTCACCAACGCGCTCCTGGCACGATACAGGCACGTGGGGATCGAAGACGCAAAGCGGCGGATTCAAGATCGGATTGTGCATGTGTATGCACAGATTGGCACATGCGCCTATGAGCGCACTGATGACCTTCAGCACGACCATCGTATTGCGGAAGCTATTCGACGCGGCATCGAGAGGATTCAAATCATCAGCGAGGGCGACGACGTTTCGCGAGTTCGAGAATTTCAGATTGCGCATAGGTGGCTTAGAACCCCTAACACAATGGCACGCTGATTGCTAGAGGCCGTGCAGTGCAAGGAGGCACGAACATGGCCAAACTGCTTCTTGATGATGAACTCTGGTCAATC
>Ga0326597_10001295_pt1 | contig 40821 bp, 39 predicted proteins | sample RVTome_12_FD_203789 | JGI IMG/M metagenome (GOLD analysis project Ga0326597, IMG submission 203789) | Soil microbial communities from uranium-contaminated site in the Upper Colorado River Basin, Wyoming, United States - RVT100D185 | ecosystem: Environmental > Terrestrial > Soil > Contaminated >... | reverse complement strand
TTCGCATGCAAAAGGCGCTCGGCGCCAAGCTGCATGTTCTCCACATGAGCACACCGGAAGGCTTGGCGATGCTACGCCGCGCCAAGAATGAGGGCCGGCCGTGCAGTTGCGAGGTCAATCCCTGGGCGATGTTTTTGGGCACCTGGGAGAACGTCGAGAAGCTCGGCCCATACTGCCTGGGATTCTGGGTACCGCCGGCCCATGTGGACGCGCTCTGGCAAGCGATCAACGACGGCACGATCGACGTCATCGGCACGGATCACGCGCCGCACACGAAAGATGAAAAAGAAAAGGGCTGGAAGGATATGTGGAGTTGTCCCGGCGGCGAGCCGCAGATCCAAGATTATCTGAGCCTCTTTCTTGACGCGGTGAATCAAGGGAAATTGTCCCTCGACACCTTGGTCCGAATCTCTTCCTACAACGCCGCGAAAATTTTCAACGTCTATCCGCGCAAGGGCGTCATCCAGCCTGGCTCCGATGCCGATCTCGTCATCATCGACATGAATAAAGAAGCGGTGATCACCAACGAGACTACCTACACCCGAGTCGGCTGGACGCCCTATCATGGCCGCAAGGTGAAGGGCGTGCCGATCCGCACGATCCTGCGGGGCAAGACGGTGATGCAGGACGGCAAGATCACCGGCAAGCCGGGAGACGGGCAGTTGGTGAAGCCGCTGCGATAAATGATAGGAATTTGCTCTTAGGGTTTGGGCCACTGAGAACACAACAACTGCCCCATACGGCCGATTTTTTCCGTCTTTGACAGCCCAAAGCGGCGACTCCACAGCAACTTGCTGCTACGAGGCACAGGTTCGTGAATGGTGCCGCAAGCACGACTTCACCCTCCATATTACCAACCAAGGCCACCACTGGCAGCTCACGAAGGAAAAATTTGCTGCCGAATGGTGGCCGTCCAGCGCCAAACTTGTCTTCAACAAGTAGTGGAACCAGGGCTGCCACTATCATGACTACCGCCAAGCGCTAGAAACGATCGAGCGAGTCTACTTAAAACCACAACCCACAAAAACAAAAAACGGGCCTTGACTTAACCAGTCCAGTTGTCGAGAATCCCTTCGAGCGGTGGCCACGGGTCCAAATACTGGGAAGAGATTTTGATCCCAGGGCGTCAGGACAATTCCGCAAGGAATACCAATCCTGTAATCAGGAGCGCCGATCTCATTGTGGCACCGCTCATTTTTTTTCCCAAAGATTGACAAAGTACTGAGGATAGCTTTTCAGAAAGTAGAAGGGGTCGATTGCCGCGCCCCGATACCTATCATTTCCTGTAGGCAGACCACGGCACAATCCATATCGATTGATGGGTTTCGAGGAGGTATCCTGAATCCTTCGGCAGCGGTCAGGATAAACTCCGTCGAAGGGCTCCACCCAACCTACGATGCTTGTGGTTACAGGCCCGGCGAAACGTTGTTGACTGCTAGGACTCCTGGTCATAGAATTCGTGCATGAGCAATAAAACCGAATCCGTGCCTGCGGGAGAATTTAAGGCCCGCTGCCTTTCACTTCTCGACAAAGTCGCTCGCACCCGCCGGCCGCTTATCGTAACCAAACGAGGAAAACCTGTCGCCAAGGTCGTTCCAACCGAGACGCACAAACACGGAAAGCTCTTAGGGAGCGTAAAATTCCACGGCAACATAGTGGATCCGATATGGGATGAGTGGGAAATCGAGCAATGATCGTGCTCGATACGCACGTATGGCTTTGGTGGGTTAGCAAGCCTTCCGAACTCAGTCGTGCCGCGGGTGTTACAATCGGCGCCGAGACGCGCATCGGCGTGTCGGCAATCAGTTGCCTTGAGGTGGCAACGGCCGTTACAAAAGGGCGGATAACTTTGGACCGTGATTCCCTGACGTGGTTGGAGCAGGCGCTAATGGGTGCCTCCGCATCTGTTTTGCTGACCGCCGACGGGTGCATCAAGTGGTTGTACTCGAACACCGCACCGCACTTGCTGGTGATATTGCCGGCGGAGTTGTACCCGTACCCGCAACTGGTCTGGCTCTGGTTGGCGCCGAAGGTGCCAGAAGCGTAGGTAAACCGGTTTACTTCGTCGTAGGTGAAGATGCACGTTCCTCTGAAGAGTCGGAAAAAAAGGAAAGGCTAGGATCAAAAGGAAGTCTGCGATCCGCCAGGGGTGTGATAATCAAATTATCAAAGCCTGGCACGGCTCCTGGCACGGCTCCTTGACTCAAAAGTGCTCAGCGAAGAGGAGATGTGGCGGAAGCTGGATCGGATTGTCGAAACGGCGATACAGGTGTGGGGGTAGCTTCATTTGACCGGCAATCTCGCGATTCAGTACTGAGGCAATTCGCAATTTTACAAGGCCGCCTGACCCTCTCTTTTACTCCTTGCCGTTTGAAAGCGTGCTAGAATTCTTTTCCTGAAGCTTTTGTACGCTCCCAGATAGGCAATTGCTGCCGCCAAGGCCGCCAACGGTGCCCACTGAGAAAGAACTGTTCCCAGAACACCAAATGCGACAAATGCAGCCCCTACCAAGTTCATGAAATAAACTTGATAGGTTACGTGCCCCAGATTACCCAGAGTAGGAACGTCGGCGGTCTTAGGTAGATAAAGATAGGAGTTAAGATTAGGTGCTTTATCGACAAAGTATTTCCGAATAAGATTTACAGTCCAGGCGTACCGGTTTTGACCATGTCGGGCATCAACCATCGTAAGCGTTAGGAATAAATGGCCGACCCCTACGACGAGAAAGAGGTAATGTAGCTCCTGTGGAGCCGATAGCAACTTGAATTCGCCTTGACGGAACATTATGCCTGCAACCGTAAAAGGGAAAGCGCTCAAGAGTAGGAAGTAATTGAAAAGTCGTCCAATCTCCTCTCGTAACTTATCGTGGGTGGTTGCTATGTTCTTGTATTCCTCGATGAGGAACGTAATCTCGGCTTTGTTTTCTTCTTCACTTATTGGTGAGGCTTTACGTTGCGAGAATAACCGAAAAAGCCCGAGTCCCATTTGGATCTCCAGCGAACCCCTCGTTAAGTCTATATCTAAACCAACGATATTTACTTTACCATAGCTTAACCCGACGCGTATAATTGGATTCAGCGACTTTTTTTGGAAGTCGGCTCGCACAAGGATTTAAAAGCCAGTGGTTTTTCCCGACGTGTAACGCTAACCCAGCCGAAAGCCCAAAGTTTGTCACCTCGTTCGGAGATAAAACGCCCAAAGCTGTTTACTCCTTGCGCTGGGAAACCGCTTATGAAATCGAACCGACTTGTCCTGGGGTTAGCGGCAATTGACGTCCTCACTACCTTGTATTAAGGTTATTGCAACTTATTAGACACGTAGAAGCGGGCGTTGATATGAAGACCAAGATAGGTGACAAAGTGCGGTTAAAACTTGATAGCGAGGTGGGTGCGCGGGGAATTGTTGAGCGTACGGAAGGAAACAAGCTCATCGTTCGGCTGGAAGGTTCGGACCGGGAATTACAAGTCGCAACTCAGCAGGTTACCAACCTCAGTGGTGCTGCGCGGAAAGCTTGGATAAACATGCCCAAGCGCCAAGTGGGCCGCCCGAAGGGGTTGCGGTTATGTGATAGAACCTCCGTTACCCTTCGCATTGACCGCGACCTGTGGAAACGGTTTCGGGAGAAAGAATCAATCGGGGCTGTTAGGAATCGTACGGCAACTATCAACCAATGGTTGCGCGAAAAACTTTCCGAGTTAGATCGTCTGGAAGCTAAAGAGTGATTAATGGCTTCACGAATTACGAAAACGCAGAGAGAATCGGTGCTTCGTATGCTCGCCGAGGGTTTGGACCGGTACACGATTGCAACGAGCGCTGGCTTAACACCTGGCCAGGTCTCAGCAATAGCCGCCCACGTAAAGATGGGCACCTATAGTTTGCCTTCCGTGCCAGAAGCGACCGAGTCAGAGAGCATCCTCGAACAAACAGAAAAATCGAAAAACATGCTCCGTGAACTCCACAAGCCAGGGACTTCGTCTGCTGCTGAGAAACGAGTAACGTCTGTTCTCCTCGGATTCGATGTCGGAAACAACGACGAAGTCTTTTGGAATCCTGACCCGGATAGCGGGTCAGTTAACCCACACGTTCTGGTGCTTGGCGAAAGTGGTTTTGGCAAAACTTATACGATTGCCTGCCTCCTGGCGGAATTAGCCCGACAAAAAATTATCTCTGTTGTTTTCGACTACGGGCAGGGCTTTTCCGTCGGGTCATTGCCTCAAGAGTTTGTGGACACCACGCATCCCGTAGAAATTCAAGCGAGCCGCGACGGCATCGACATTAATCCTCTCCAGATCTTTCCTTCCGACGTGTTAGGACCAATCAATGTTGCGCAGCGAATCGCTGATACGTTCGCTCGCGTGTACCCGAGAATAGGGGTACAACAGCACGCGATCCTGAGGGACGCGGTCTTGGACGTGATGTCAGACGCAGAAATTCGCACTGACAACGCTCGCTCTTGGCAGCGGGAGTTGCCAAATTTTGGTGATATTCACCGTAAGCTTCTGGCCTATGCGAACAATCCACTTCATCCACAGAGTCGGCTTGCTGCATCAGTCGCATCACATATTTCGACACTTTTTGTATTCAATACCTTCCGACCCACCGGAATAAAATTTAATTGGCGGGAAATAATATCCGGCGATAGCCCTGTGCTGGTCATTCAACTGAAAGGTCTGGAATACTCTCTGGAACGCGCCGTAACAGAATTGTTGTTGTGGAATCTAATCGGCTACATCGAAGCATTAGGCCCGTCGCCTATCCGGTGCTTTATTGTACTTGATGAGGCACACAAATTATCATTTGCCCAAGGTTCTCCCGTCGAAAAGTTGTTACGTGAGGGACGTAAGTTCGGACTTGGCCTCATCCTAGCCTCGCAACAACCAGAGGACTTCAGCGCCGTAGCATTTGGGAACACGGCAACAAAAATTATTTTCCAGGTCGGAGATGAGAAAAGTACGATCTCAAGGCAACTGTACCGTAAAATCAGCAATGCCCCTTCGTTTGTTGATATTTATCAAGTAATCACCAAGCTGCCGCGTGGGTGCGCTTACGTTGTTAGCGAAAACCTCGGTCACGTTGTTCGTATCGCCAGCTTCTCGGAGAGAGCATGAAACTCAACTCACTAGAACGTGTCCGCGGCTTCAGGTTCCGGAGGGAAAATGGTCAGCAAAACTGACTGGTTGACACTTTCGCACGAAGAAAAAATTCAGGTCCTCGCAGAGAGACCAGTAGATCAGATTCTTGAAGATTATAGTTTGGTGGACAAGAATCAAGCAGCATTTCGCGAGCTACTCGCTCGTGAGCATCGTCTCTGGACGCCGGAAAATATACAAAAATTAGAAACTGCCGGTAGCCCCCCAACCAAAGATGTAGTTTTGGGCGCCTGGAGAGATCTAGACCGCTCTGAAGCATTACTGGAGCTGATAGATAATAGCATAGACGTTTGGCGCGAACGAAGGGGGCGTTACCCCAAAAAAACCTCACCTGAGCTGAATATTTACATTGATGTTGACCCGGGCGCCCAGCAGCTAATTTATGAAGATAATGCCGGAGGGGTTTCGATCGATAAACTCGTAAACCTAGTGGTTCCTGGTTTTAGCGACACAACACCATTATCAAAGACCATTGGTAGCTACAAAACAGGAGGGAAAAAAGCCATCTTTCGACTTGGGACCGCTGCGTCCATAACCACAAGGTATTGGAATCCAGCGGAGACCTCGGACGATGCGATTTCGGTTCAGCTTGATGAACCATGGATCAACGACCCGATTAAATATGAATTTAATTATGCACAGCTAAAAGACAAGGCCGTCATCGAAAGAGGGCAAACCCGATATGTTTTGCAGCTCAGAGAAGAACCCGTAGGTGGACCACTCTGGATTGAGGACCCGAACAAGATTAACAAGATTGTTCAGGATATTCGAAAAACATATGGCCTTTTAATAACACGGAGCCCTGCGATCCAGATCCATTTTAAAAACCGCCGCGACCCGCTTAGTCCAGTGGAAGATTTCTACTCCTTCAGCGGAACTAACACTGATGGAGTTAATATTGAGCCCCAACAGGTGATCTTCGCAACGAAGATGGAGTTCGGGGGAGACCAATATGAAGTTGAGATCGAATTTATCCTCGGATGCAGAACCACGAGCGGCGCGAGCGATGGCAGTTGGGGAATCGATCTCTACGGAAATGATCGCCTCTTTGTGGCTTATGATCAGGACACATTTTCACGCTGGTTACCTCAGGGAGGTAGTAGAAACTTGATTCGAGGGTTAGTCAATATTCATGGCGCTAACTTTTTCATTCCGTGGGACACGCATAAGAGGCACTTGAATGTAGACCGGGAAATTATCCAGATTTTGACCAAACACAAGCTGATTGAAGAGTTGTTTGAAAACTGGCGGCGCATCTACAATGATATTTCACGGTCTGGCCAAGTCTCAAAGTTGATAAAGAGTCCTCTTCCGCAAAACATCGACAAGAAAGACAACGACCTTTATATCCCCAACCGAGCAAAGGTTTCTTTGGATCCAAACGCACGTAGAGGGGTTGCACTTCCAAAAACTATTTACGTTCCGAAAGTCAAAGCTAAGCGCAAAAAGAACGATACAATAAACATACGCCTAAGCCTAACTACAGTAGAGGCTAGATTACTGGCTTCACACTACGGGATCGAAGGTGATCCCGCATCGAACGTAGTTGGCAGCGAGCTGGCGTCGGAGATTAAGGCCGACGCACTTAAGAGGGCCAGAGGAAAACGGAAATAGAAACGACAAATGCCACAGCCAATCAGAGAGCGAATCGTTTTTGGACCGAGTAAATATGCTGCCTTTCATCTTTTGTTATCTCGGTGGCTACGACACTACGCAAAAAAGAGTAAATATTGCTACGTGACGTTAGGTGGTACCGAGCTAAAAGATATTCAAAGTGTCTATTTCATTGACCCTGAACTAACTTGTAATGCCGTTTCGTTTGAAAGGATACAGCAACGTCATGCATTAGCCGAAGTGACTGCGGCAAGGTTAGCACCAAGTGGAATCAGCATTACAACAGTCCGACAAGACATTTTTACATTCCAACGTCAAAGCGAGACCCCACACTTCTTTTTTGTCGATATTGAGGGTGCCTTTGCATCGGCCGACTACTATCTTCGTTTCGCGCAAATGCTACGGGATGAAGTTCTGCGAGAGGATGACGTGTTGTTTGTAACGAGCTATCTCGGTCGGAACCCAGGATGGGAAAGAGTTTTTCAGAGATACGACGGAGAATTTCGTGCGTTAGGAATCGAAGATTCAGATAGCAAACGAAAATGGTACAGGCTTGCACACCCTTCGTTCACTTTATTTCAAGCGTTAGCGGAAGCGGATCTTCAGCAACAACTCAATTTTGAGTGTGTTGGGTGCGTGGAATATCGCGACACATCATCAATGGGACTATATGCTTATACGATTTCCCCAGGAAGAACAATATTCACGTCTTTCGTCAGGAGCACTCGGCATTTTCACATTTCTAAAGGTTATTTTCCCCCAGACCAGTCCGCCTGGAGTAAGTTAGGATAGTCCATAAAAGCCTTTCGAAAGCTAATGCCAACTCTTCCGCCTCCACCAAGGTTAAAGCTTTCCGAGCGAACCTTTGCGTTCAGCCGCCACATCAATCCCTCGAGCGCGTAATAATCTCTTTCGGAAAGGCCTTTGTACCTGCGCCGGTTGTAGTCGAGGAACGGAAGGAATTTCCCGTTCAAGTGTTGGAAGTCAAAACCCTTGGTTTCAATATAGCTCCGATACATCTCAAACATCGGCGTGTTCGGCACGGGCGTAAAAAGCATCGGGATTACGGAGCCCACACGGCTGGAAGCAAAAACTAGCGTATCGTAAACGGCCTGAAGGTCTTCGTCGGGGAGACCAAATAGGATAAAACAGTTTATGTCCTGACACCTGAGTCGATAACCGGCTTCGGTTGCATTCTGCAGGGCATAGAAGAATTTATCCATGTTCGTATGGGTACGATCCCATTTCTCTCGCATGTTGGCGTTGACAGTTTCGAGCGGCAGATAGAGCCTTTTGAATCCGGCTCGCTTCATGAGTTGAATCACCTGAGGATGAAGCAGCCGTACTTCAATTCCCTCGGGTGCATGAAGCTCAATCCCTTTCAGTTCCGGGTCATCGGCAATCAACCGGATCAGTTCAATGAAGTTATCCCGTCCTAATAACAGGTTGTCCTCGTAAAAACAGAAATCGCGGATACCCTGTCGGAAGCGCCTTTTTACTTCCTCATACGCACTGTTGTATTGGCGGACCCAAACCTTCCGGCCTTCATTCAGAATGTTCGCCGCACAATAGCTACACTTGAACGGACACCCGCGGCTGGTTGTCAGAATCGTGTACTCGGGAAGTCTTGCGTCGGCCTCAGGCTCTCCGGTTCCATCTTCAAGGTATAGCTCTAGATCGAGAGGAAGAGGGTTTGCATCAGGAATGGTAGCAGACACGACGACGTCTCGTGTTTGCTGATTGGGGTCCAGAGGATCAAGTTCGCGGCCTTGTAGATGTAGCGGATCTTTCAAACCAAGGTTTTCCATCGCGTGCTCGGGAGCCAGTGTTGGGTAAATACCGCCAACGCGAATGACTGCGTTGGGAAAGATCTCCTGGCAAACTTGGATCACGTCGCGGGTGCTTTCCCACCAGTATGTCATGATCGAGGAAACCCACACTTCGTCGGGCTCTGGGAAAACGTCGACGTCAAACAAAGACTTCTGCGCTGTGCGAGCCTGTCGCTGAATCTTCATTAGCCGTTTTTTTAGTTCTTCAGCCGGCAAGCCAAAACAATACTCGACCTTTTCGTCTTCAGCTGGCTGAAAGCCGTTCCAACGTTCTGGAACGTATTCTTGGGTTGAACATATCTTTCGGACCTTGCGCTTTTGTTTTGAAACTACTCTCGTTTTGTTGGCCTCCATACAATCGATGAGCTTGAGGACGTATCCTTTCGTCCTGAGCCAGGACGCGACTCGGAGCAGCCCATAGGGCAGGCTCCAGTGCGCCCAATATTGGCTGTCGTAGACTGGCGGATTAATCAGTAAGGCCGACCTGGGTGGGTTCAAGTTTCCAAGCCTCCCTCCGTAAACTCTCGCGTAGCATCTGAGCACCTAGGGTACCGTTCAAAAAATCAAATGAGCGATCGCGGACCTTCTCGTTGAGAAATGCCGCAACTCGATAGAGATCATGATATTCGTCTCGAGAAATTCCATTTAGCTCGGCAAACGGGAAAAAGTGGGGCGACCAATTCTGGTGGGGGATGCTTGCCAAGTAAGTTTTATGTTTCCTTTGCTCCTCGCTCCCGGGGGTCGGCGTAAACGGCTTCATTATTACGCTCCCAAAGCAACTCAACACGTCAAAACTTCGTTGAATTAGCCGCTCAAGTTGATCACCTGGGCGTCCGATCCAGACGAAACCACTGAGCCGCTCGCTAGGAAGTTTCATTCCAGCTTCCTGTAGATATGCGCGTGCTTGCCGGCACGCGTCCAAGTCCAGGGAATCCCCCGCATCAGCTTCTTCAAAGTGGAGTTCTACGAATTGCCGCTTTGCTAACACGCGGGCGATCGCTGGGGTAATCTGGGCGGGGTTCAAGCCGCAGATCACATGGTAGCGCAAATTTTTATGAAGATCCTGAGTGTCCGCAAATATCCTCATTAGCGGCTCTGCGCCGTCGCGGCAAACATCGTCATCGAAAAACGCAAAGTCCAGGATTCCTTCCTTTATAGCCACTTGGACCTCGTGAACCGCGACGTTAGGTCGTAGCTGTAAAGCTAGAAAGGGAGGAGGAGTGCTTCCATATGAGTCGATACAACTTGTCGCGTCTTCCAAGGGCACCGATTGAGAGACACTAAAATCTGCGGCGCAAGCATCGGAGGCGTGCTTGGGCATTAGTTGAGCATACTGCCCGAGGAGAACGACTTGAGCATCGGGAAGGGTTTGGCGAACGATACGACAAACTTCGGCGACACTCAGAAACCAGTAACTACACAGAGACGTGATCCATACTTGTGTAGGGGCTCGTGAACCGTGTTCAGCTTGTTTAGAGCTCAACCAATTAGTGAAAATACTATACGGCTGGCCGAACCGTCGCATCGGATAGCGATGCCCCTCTACGAAGTGATAGCGACGGTCTTTGGGGAGCCACTCTTCTCGAACGTGTCCGTCGGCGTCGGGTTTCATGAAGTCGAAAAGATCGATTTCACACCCGATCTTTGACCGAAGTAACGAAGCAAGTTTCAAAAGATCGAGAGGCTGGTTCCAACGTCGCCACGAGTATCGCGTTTCCTCAACGGGAGGATTAACAAGGAGAATGCGATCTTTGCGGCTGACCTGTTTGGACAAGAGCAGTTTTCCGGAAATAGTCTTAGCCATTGGTAGAGTTCGTAAATGACAAGATCCTGAGAGCTGCGTCCATCATCAGGCCAGGGTCGCTTCTCGCAGCCTCTTTCGCTAACACCCACGCCACCGCCGTCCGTAAAAAGCCGCGCTCGTCCATCTGGGGCTTAATTGGGTGTCCCCAGTTGATGAAAATTACTCCTCGCTTCACGTCCACTTCACCGATCGGGTGACTAGGTTGTCCGGTTTTATGAATCAATTTGAAACGTCTATCAAAAAGCACCAGCGACCAATCCCACTCAGGTCTGGTCATGTCGATTTTGATTTGTTCTGAACAATAGTCAATAACGCTCGGCTCGGCCAGGCGAGGAGAGGAGACGACGGTGAGTCCGCCGATCCGCGCCGGAAAACCCAAATCGAAGGGCCGAGCATCAGCCAAGCCATTCAATCGGGAATACTTTGATTTGAGGAACCTTCGTAGAGCATCGCCCGTTTTATCTCCACATGCAATAAGTTGAGTGACGGCGGCGGAAATATCGTCGAGAGTTCTTCGATGAGCATTAGCTCGGTTGAAGACCCCTCTTAAAGCCGAGCGTACCCCACTGTGGCGCAAAACCGCAGCGATCACGCGACCAAGACAGCCACCGACTCTTTCACCTTCCCCTATCAACTGGCGTTGAAGGATTTTAAAATGCTCGCTTTCTTCGTAGAAACTCTCCCGGCCGGGGTTAAGTGTATCGGCAGCGTCGAGACCAGAGAGAACGTTTATTTCGCCAGTAATTTGGCTGAGCGCCGCTTTATAGGCTCCGGTCAGGAGAGACTCTGCTCCTAAGAAAGCGGCGTCGCCGATAGACACACCGCGAACCCGAATGGAAATACCGCGATATTCGGCGGGAAAGATAATGGATTCATAGCCTGCAAGAAATCCTACTGCCGATAGTCCCCCTTCGTTGATATCCACCTTAATCAGCATATCCGGTTCAACCGGTGGACTATCCGATTCAAAAGGGAATATGGGCCTTCGCAGCGCCTTAGTAGTTCGGCCATGGCAAATTTCTAAGCCAGAGAGCGTTGATCGCGATGGTAACGTTAATTGCTTCGCGATGTCTTCATTCGTCCGTTGAACCGGCGTGACATACGGAAGCGGCGTGCAGCGCGATAAGGACCAGAGAAATCTTTCAAAGCCTGCGCGGCTGCTGACATTGCGCACGAAACCTTTGCGCTGCCCGGTTCGTAATTCGCGGCGCACAAAATTTTTCAGGTCTAAAGCCGTTACGCGCGTACCAGGAGCGGGTTTTTCTTGGTCGAACTCGTACACCTCGATTGAAGCGAAGTCGTCGAGTTTTTCCAGGTCCGCATTGTCCGCTAAACGAAGAAGCCGATCAAAATCTAAGGTTGCCTTGAATGCGAGGCGGTCGCAGTTCACAGTAGCAATTAAGACAACAGGGCCTACGCCTCGGCGGATAGAGATCTGCCCTTTCTTTCGGTTCCAGGCATAGTGTCGACCCTCCGTGAGTTTTCTCTCGTGGCTATGTTTCGGCCATAGCTTGCATGAGAGATGACGAGCCAACAACGCACTATCCACGGGCACTCCAAGGAGCACGGGGAGGTCCACGACGGTAGGAGTAGTCGGCACTTCTATCTTTAACTGAAACGCTCGGTCGGCGCTGGATTCGACTTCGAGCCGGTCGCAGTATCGTGCTAGCGCTAGAAAACCAATACCCTTGCTTCCAATCCGCAACCGTCCCTTTGGTGTTTTCTCGCCACTCCAACGCCTAGCACCACCACCTATACGGGTAAAGTCGCTGCGGAATTCGAACGGGGTCATCCCGTTGCCGTCGTCCTTCACGGTGACTGAGGAGAACTCATCGGAAAAATCTACGCGAACGTGTTCAGAATCTGCGTCAAACGCGTTGCTGATCAATTCCTTGAAGGCCTTTACGAAGGGTTTGTAGACCCCTGATAGCTCACGCAAGATCGAGGGATCAACCCCCCCTAACCGCATACCCAGCATACGTTTCTCCAGCGGAATCGCCCCCTGTTAAACGGTATTTAGCAAGTTCATGCCTCTCCTTGTAATACGTTTCCGGTCAGTTGGAAAGGCCGAAAATTGTACCGGTCCTCTCAGGACAGCAGCGTGGCGGGATCGAAACTGGCCTGCTATACTATGGCAAAATTACGTCTTGTTAGCAGTCCCTCACTATGAGTGATCACTCCAAAATCGAATGGACGAACGCGACCTGGAACCCCGTCCGCGGATGCACAAAGATTAGTCCTGGCTGCCTTCACTGCTATGCGGAAACTTTCGCAGAACGTTTTCGCGGAGTACCGGCACACCCGTACGAGCAGGGATTCGACCTTCGCTTGGTTCCTGAAAAGCTACGGGAGCCGTTGCGATGGAGCGCACCGAAAATGATTTTTGTCAATTCAATGAGCGACTTGTTTCACGAAGGCGTGCCCGACGACTACATCATTGCAGTTGCTGAAGTCATGCAGCGGGCGAATTGGCATACGTTTCAGGTCCTCACCAAGCGATCTGAACGGATGCGAAGCCTTCTCCAATCCAAACTTTCAGATGCCGCGCGCGAAGCACACATGTGGTGGGGAGTCAGCGTCGAAAATCGAAAGTATGGCTTGCCCCGGATTGACCATTTGCGGGCGGCTCCCGCGACCGTGCGCTTTCTCTCTATTGAACCGCTGCTAGAAGACTTGGGCCACGTCGACCTAAGTAGCATTAGCTGGGTAATTGTTGGGGGTGAAAGTGGTCCGGGCGCACGGCCAATGAAGAAGGATTGGGTGATCTCCATCCGAGATCAATGTCACGATCAGGGCGTTCCATTCTTTTTCAAACAATGGGGTGGAGTTCACAAGAAACAGACGGGCCGAGAATTGGATGGAAAAACTTACGACGAATTTCCAAGTTACGCTGGGCGTCTCGCATAGAAACTGGCACATCATCTAAATCAGCAATGAACGCGCCGATGATTAATTTCTCTGTTCCGGCCTGATTGAACTCAACCACTCCTCACGCACATCGACCCATATCGACTCCTGATCGTGGCAAGTCGAAACTTCGCTTAGGGCGAACCTGGCGGTGTAGAGCGGCTTATGGATGCCGCGGTGATCTCTGATGTTTTCCAAGACACCGGTTGTGGGGTCGGTTGTGGGGTCTGACGTAACAATGATTACAGTCTTAAACTTCGCTACCTTCGAGCGTGGTTGTGGGGTCAGTTGTGGGGTCAGGACCGGCTTTCTAAACAATTCATAGACCATGCCACGAGCAAACAGCCGTGCTCGGCGCGCCATAGAGTCTGAACAACACCGGCAGCGTCAAACCGTCAACAAATCCAGGCCTGCCCCCGCGTCCGCTGCGGAGCGGGCGTGCCCAGAGCCGGCCTTGACTTCAGGCGGTCCGGATGCCAAGAATCCTTTTGAGCGGTGGCCACGGGTCCAAATACTGGGGAGAGATCTTAATCCCAGGGCGTCAGGACAACTCCGAAAGGAATACCAATCCTGTAATCAGGAGCGCCGATCTCATTGTGGCACCGCTCATCGCAAATCCACGTAGTCTCGCATTAACCGCTTTCCAGCGACCGCCACAAATACCACGATGCCACCGAACGAAACGGTCGCCACGCTTCGGCGACGCGCGGCAGCAGAGTCTTTGATTTTCGTTTTTTCCCGTACAGCACTCTCGCTGCGCGTTGCAAGCCCGCGTCACCGACCGCGAGCACATCCAGCCGTTTGAGTCCGAAGAGCAAAAACATTTCTGCCGTCCACCGGCCGATGCCGGGGACTTCGACAAGTTTTTCGATAACAGATTCGTCGTCGAGTGAGATCATTTCTTCGAACGCCAACCGGCCATCGCTTACATGCGCGGCGAGCTCGCGGATATAGCGGGTCTTGGCTTGAGACAAACCAGCGCCGCGCAATTTCTCGGTCGATACCGAAAGAACCCTCTCCATATGGAATGGCACTCCAACAATCTCTCCGACTCGCTTTTTGATCGTCGCGGCGGCTTTACTGGAAAGCTGCTGACTGATGATCGAATTCGCCAGCATGTGAAACGGTTGGAATTCGCGCTCCGCCAGCGGGCAGTGGCCGTGATGGGCGATCAACCGCTTCATCACAGCATCGATTTTCGCCAGGTGTCGTTCCGCTTTACGGATCGCCTTTTCGACTGAGGATCCGTAGCGCGCATCTTTGCCGCCCAGAACGAAACTATCTGCCGCATCCCTTGTCACCTCAGAACTTCGCGTTCCGCCAATTCTTTGATCTGTTCCGTAGACAGCCCCAACAGCTCGCCGAACACCGCTTCGTTATCCTCGCCCGCGGAATGCGCGGTGTCCTCCGGCGTGAAATCCGATTCAGTGAGCCGCACCGACGGCCCGACGCTCGTCACCCAGCCGACCTGGGGGCGAAGGACGTCACGGGAAAATCCGCGCTCGCGCAGATGCGGGTCGCGGTAGAGATCTTCCGCCGTCTGCACGACGCCGGCGGCGATGCCGTCGCGCTGCAATGTCATCATCACCTGGTGCGGCGTGTGCTGCGTGGTCCAGGACTCGACCAGACCATCCAATTCTTTTCGGTTCGCTATGCGCGCCGCGAGATCGGCGAAACGCGGATCGGCCGCCCATTCACGATGACCGGCGACTTCGCAGAAACGCATCCACTCTTCCTGCGTCTCAACCGAGATGACGCACCACCGATCGTCGCCTTTGCAGCGGTAACAGCCGTGCGGCGCAGCGACGGGACTGAAATTTCCTTGCGGTTCCGGTTCGCGGCCGTTAATTAAGTATTCGAGATAGGCCAGGCCGATCATCGCCGCCGCGGTTTCCGCCTGGGAGATGTCGATATATTGCCCTTTGCCCGTGCGCGCGCGGTAGTGAAGCGCCGCGAGGATTGCCAGTGCGCCGTAGGACGGCGCGATATAGTCGGGAAAAGCGGTCTGGCAGGCCGCGCCGGGCTTTTCGACCTCCGGGTCCCGCCAGAGGTAAGTCATGCCGGAAAAGGCCATGAGGATCGGTCCGAAGCTGACGAAGTCGCGCCGCGGTCCGGTCTGCCCGAAGGCTTGTAGGCTCGCCATGATGATATCGCCGCGCACTTCCCGCATACGCGGATAATCGAGCCCCCAGCTTGCCATGACCCGCGCGCTATAATTTTCCGCCACCACGTCGGAGACGGCGATCAACCGCTTGGCAAGCGCCGAACCTTCGGGGTGCTTCATGTTGATCGCCACACGCTTCTTGTTGCGGTTGGCTTCGAGGTCGGACGCGGCTTGAAACCGTTGCCCGCGCTGCGGACTGCGCAGTCCTCGGCTCGCTTCGATGGAAATCACTTCGGCGCCATGCTCGGCGAGGAGAGCGGCTAACGCCGGGCCGACAATACCAGTAGGAAAGCTGATCACGCGCACGCCGGCGAAGGGCGGCGCCGTGGTTTGGCGCTTGGTAATTTTTGTCAACCACGGTGAAGGACGTGAAAAATCTTCCGCGATCATCGCTTGATGCTCGCCCAACAACGGCGCGCCCCGCGCGACGCGGCAAGGGCTTTCGGAAAATTTATACGGATCGCCGGGAAAGCGGTGCCGGCCCAGGTAAGCATGATCGACTTCGACGAGAAACTGCCGATGCTGCGTCTGCGCGTCGGCTAGAAATGAGCTGGGCGAGTTGATCGGCGAAGCCGCCAGCCGCGCCGATTGGAATTCTTGGAAGAATCCCATCGTCGTATACTCGGAGGTGCGCGCTTCGATGATCCGGTCGAGCACGGGACGTAAGGGGAAACGGTTTTGCACGTTTTCGTACTTTGGGTCTAACAGCTCGGGCGGATTTCTCAGCCACGCGACCAGACGCTTCCAGTGATCCGGCTGGTTGCAAAAGATGCGCGCGTAGCCGTCCATGCACCGGTAGGTCTCGGCCACCGTGGTCGCCTGGCTGTGGCCGGTGCGCTCGAGAATTTCGCCGGTCACGCTGTAACGCGTGATGATGCGCAGAAAAGGATCGGCGGCGAGAACGTCTTGCAGCGATACGTCAACATGATCGCCGCGGCCGGTTTCGCGCCGGTTATAAAGCGCGACGAGCGTGCCGAATGCCGCATGCACCGAACCCAAGTGGTAGGCAATGTCGCAAGGACCCACAAGCGGCGCCCGGCCGGGATGGCCGCAGAGATTCATCAAGCCGCCCATGGCGAAGGCAACGATGTTGGGCGCCTTGAAATCACGGTAGGGACCGGAGAGGCCGAAGCCCGTGATCGAAGTCATCACCAGCGCGGGATTGATCGCTCCGAGCCACTCATAGCCCACGCCGAAGCGATCGAGATACCCGACGGACTTGTCTTCGACCAACACATCGGCGTTGCGCGCGAGATCCCGCAATGTTGCTCGTCCCTCTTCGGTATCGATATCCAGAACAATGCCATGCTTATTAGTGTGATGGGCGGCGAACAAAAGACTCGCTTCGGCATGGGGCCGGTCGTCCTTGAACGGCCCCTCGCGCCGCGGCGCATCGCCCTCCGGCGGCTCGACGAGAATCACCTCCGCGCCGAGGTTGGCGAGCAGGTGGCCGCAATAGCCGCCCTTGCGTCCCGAGAGGTCGAGCACGCGCAACCCGGCTAGCGCCGCGCCGCTCGGTTCCAAGATATTTTCTGCCGCAGCCACCGGTGGGTCTCTCCTTTATTAATTCGGTTGCGTTCCAGCGCGAACAGGGCGCCCTGCCCCGTCGAAGACTTCGACGGCGCCGTATTGCGCCAAGACGTCTTTGAGCTTGTTCGCGTCGCCAACAGCGACCAACTGCATGGCGTCGGGGCTAAGATACTTGCGCGCCACCCGCTGCACCTCATCGGCGCTCACCGCCATGATTTTCGCCGGATAATGATCCCAATAATCGGCGGCCAGGTCATACTGCTTGCGCGCAATCGCCAGGCCCAGAATCGCCGCCGGTTGTTCCAAAGACAGCGCGAATCGGGCCGCAATCGCCCGCTTGCTCGCCGCCAATTCAGCCGCGGGAACTTTTTCCTCGCGAATGCGCCGGATCTCGTTGAAAAACTCCACCAGCGCCCCCGCCGTGACTTCCGTACGCATGTTGCCGCCCGCTTGCCAAGGCCCAGGATAACGCAGCGCAGTAAAGTTACTGTAAACACCGTAGGTGTACCCTTTCTCCTCCCTGAGATTGAGAAACAGCCGTCCCATAGCGCCCCCGCCGATCACATGGTTCATCACGACCATTGGTATGTAGTCCCGGCTGCGCCGGTCGATGGCGATATTGCCGAGCGCCACGGTCGCTTGCACCGAGCCGGGCCGGTCGACGAGAAAAATCTGGCGTGCGGCGGCGGCCACCGGAGCGTGCGGCCAGACTTCCTTGAGATCGCTCTTCTGCCAACCCGTCAGCCATTTTTGCAACTTCCCGATGACGTCGGCGGCGCGCACATCGCCGGCGATGCCGAGGATCGCGTTCTGCGGACGGTAACGCTCCCGATGCCACCCGACCAACGCTTCCCGGGTGATCGCGTCGATGGACTCCGGCGTGGCTGAAACCGTGGCGGCGGGATGCTCGCCGTACACCGCACGGTTGAAGCGTTCGTTGACGAGAAAATTGGCCGCCGAACGCTGCTGGCGCAACTGCGCGCGCTGGCGCTGTTTGAGCTTCTCCAGCTCATCGGCGGGAAAATTGGGATTCAGCCAAATCTCGGCGGCCAAGCCAAACCAGGCGTCAAAGTTGTCGCTCAGGCCCGAGGCGCGGAGTACGGCATCCGGCGAGCCGAAGGAGGAGCCAGCGCCCAGTGTCGCGCCGAGACGATCGACTTCCTCGGCGATTTGAATGCTCGTGCGCGACCGGGTGCCTTCACGCAGCATCTGCGCGGCCGTGCCCGCCAGGCCAGCCAGCGCCGCCGGCTCGAACAGCGCGCCCGCCCCGCCGATATGCAGTTGAACGGATACCGAGGGTGCGCGATGATCTTCCAGGATCAGCAGGGTCAACCCATTTTTCAACTTGGCTTCGATAGGCTTAGGGATTTTCACCCGGAGCATTTCTCGCGCTGCCGGCGCCCGGTTTTTGCGCTCGACTTTGCTCGGCGGCGTCTCCGCCGATTCCTGCGCGGCGAGCGCGCAAGGCCTGGCAAGCAAGGCTGAGAAAACCAATAGGCAGAGCCGTCGTGCAAGTTTTCCGAGTCCTCCTGATCGCATCATCATCGCGCCTTTGGTTCTCCCCCGCCGCGCCCCGCACCAGGCTTCGGCAAGGTAGTGACGACGGTGCGATTGCTCTCGGAAAAATAAGCGCGCGCCGCCCGCTGCAGATCGGCTTTGGTGACCTGTTCATATTTCCGCCAGACCGAATTGATCAGCTGCGGATCGTCGTAATAAACGGCGTAGTGACCGAGGGTGTTGGCACGCGAGCGGCTGCTGTAGCGTTGCTGGGCGCGCTGCCGCTTGAGCTGCATGCGCACTTTGTCGAGATCTGCGTCCGCCACCGCCTCGTTTTGCACACGGGCGACCTCTTCGTACAAGAGCTTCTCCAGCGCCGCGAGATCGGTCCCCGGCCGGGCGTTGATGGTAAACCAAAACAGAGACGGCCCGCGCCGCTCGTCCGGTCCCGCCGATACGCCCAACGCCAGCTCCTTTTCCTTTACTAACTTTTGGTACAGTCGCGACGACACACCGCTCGACAACACCTGGCCCAGCATGGCGAGCGCATACCAATCCGCCGTGTTGCCGGGCGGAATCTTATAAACGATATCGATACGCGGCGCCTGGGCGAAGGCGTCTTCGATCGTGCGCCGCCGCTCCGCTTTTTGCGCCGGCTCGTTGACATCGAGCGCGGGCGGTGGCGGCTGCGCCGCAATGCTTTCGAAATATTTCTTGATCAGGGCGAGGGCCGTTTCGCTCTTGAAATCGCCCGCCAGCGACAACACCGCGTTATTCGGCGCATAGTAGCTGCGAAAGAACGCGGCGGCGTCTTCCACCGTTGCCGCGTTTAAGTCGTCCATGGAGCCGATGGTGGAATGTTTGTACGCGAAGTTGTCGTAGGCCGTGTCGATGACCGTTTCATAGGTTCGCCCGTAGGGGCGGTTGTCGTAGCTTTGCCGCCGTTCTTCTTGCACCGTTAGTCGCTGGTTATCGAAATTGGCTTGGGTGATGCTCGGCGAGCGCATGCGGTCCGCCTCGAGAAAAATCCCCAGCTCCAACTGGTTCGCCGGCAGAGTCTCAAAATAGTTGGTGCGGTCGGCGCTGGTGGTGCCGTTGGCGCTGCCGCCGTTGTTTTGCACCAGGATGAGATGCTCGCCCTTGCCGACGTTGGCGGAGCCCTGGAACAGCATATGCTCGAAGAGATGGGCAAAGCCGGTCCGCCCCGGCCGCTCATCGCGCGAGCCGACGTTGTAAGTGACGCAGATCGAATAGGTCGGCGCGCTGTGATCCTCGGCGAGAATGACGCGTAAGCCGTTCTTGAGTTTAAATTCCTTGAAGGCGACATCGAAGGATCTTACCGAACGGTGCCTCGCCGGAGCGGAGGCGGCCGATAACCCGAAAGCCGCGTTGCCGAGCGCAGCAGCGATCACGCATGCCGCCAAGAAGCATCGAGTCCGGACGGTCCAGGCTGCGGGACTTGTCTTGATGAGGAGATTCATCGAAATTTCAGATCGCCGCGGCCTAAGCTACCACCGACGGCGCACATCATATATAGCAACAGCAGAACAATATTTGTATCCCTCGCCGGCGAAAACCTTTTCCGGTTGACATGCCCATGCGATGCGCAATAAGAATGCAGTGGCAATATCTTAAAGCTTCCGGAGGTCTTTGATGAACAGTTCTTGGCAAAAAGTCACGGTCGGTAACAGCCCGATGGGGCTCTATGTGGCCCAGCCAGAGGGCGCCGGCCCGTATCCGGCGGTCGTGGTTATCCAAAATCAAGACGGCGTGCGGTCATTTACGCAGGAAATGACCCGGCGGGTTGCCGAAGCGGGCTATGTCGCCGTTGCGCCTCAGCTCTATCATCGCGAAGGTGAACCGAATACGCCCGAAGAAACGGCGAATATAAAAAACTTCCGCCGCGACAACAACGTGATCAACGACATCCATGCGACGATCGATTTCCTGTGGGGTTGCGCCAACGTTGACGCCTCGCGTCTCGGGATCGTTGGCTTTTGCATGGGCGGGCGTGTGGCGTTTCTCATGGCCGCGGCGAGCAAATCCTTCAAGGCGGCCGTCGATTTCTACGGCGGCGGCGTCTACTCGCAATGGGGCAACGATCGCCCGGCGCCGGCGGAGTTAGCGGCCGAGGTTTCCTGTCCCGTTCAGGGCCACTTCGGCGAGCTGGATAAGAACCCGCCGCCGGATGAAATGCGTACCCTCGACGCCGAGCTGACGCGCCTGAGAAAAGAGCATGAATTCTTCTTTTACGCCGACGCGCCCCATGGCTTTAACCGCAGCGGCTCGAAGGGTTACAAACCCGAACATGACAAGGCTTCGTGGGCCCGGACTCTGGACTTTTTTAATAGGCATCTGAGCGGTGTGACCACCAAGAAAGTTGCCGCGGCAGGTTAACAAAAAAAATCGATGAAGCCAAAAATCGACTGCGCCCGGTTCACCTTGACAATCTTGCTCATTGCCCTTTGGACTTCCTTCGCCGGCGCCGCAGAGCCCAAGATTATCAATGTCGGCTGGACCGGCGGCTCGGCTTGGACCGCGCTGCCGGATCGGATCGCATCCGAAAGGGGAATTTTTGAAAAGGAAGGGCTGCGGGTTCGCTACATCCAGTTCCAGGGCACCAATCTCATGCTCAGCGCTCTGCTCGCGAATGAGCTGGATTACGTCACGATCCTGCCGTTCATCGCCGGCGCGGCGACGCGCGGACTGCCGGTCAAGATCGTCGGCGCTACCACCAAGGCCAGCGGCTACGCGATCATCTCGCGGCCCGACATCGACAGCGTCAAGGCGCTCAAGGGAAAACGCATCGCCATTAACACCTTCGGCAGTTCAGCAGACTTCGCGATCTATCAACTGCTCAGCCGCAACGGCCTCGATCCGAACAAAGATGTAACGTTGCTCGCCGTCGCCGGTAGCCCGGATGCCCGCTTCGCCGCGCTGATCGGCGGCTCGGTCGACGCCACGGTCGTCAACAGCCCCTTCGAATACCGGGCCGAACAGAAAGGTTTTAGGACGCTGTTGTCCGTGCGCGAGGTGGCCGAGTTCGTCAGAATCCCAGTCGTCGGTTTGAGCACGACGCAACGAAAAATCGACAAGGAGCCGGACGAGATCGTGCGCATGCTCAGAGGACAGCGCACGGCGATCCTGTTTCTGCAAAGCCAGCGCGAGGTCGGCATCGGGCTTCTGGAAAAATTATTGAACATCGACCGCGCCGCCGCCGAGCGCTTTTACTCGATCTATCGCGATCAGTATAACCCCGACTTGACCGTGCCGGATTCCGTCGCCGAGGAATGGATCGCCGTCGGGACCTTTCGCGCCAAGGAAAAAATCAGCGTCACACCCCAGGTGGTTTACGACTGGTCGTTCGCCGAGCGGGCGAGGCGATGAACAGCGTTTTGATGAGCCTGCGGATGCGGATATCAACCCAATGAAGGTTTTTGGCGGCATCGCAATGGTGATGAAAAATCATGAGTATCAATTTTGAGATTTCCCGTCGTCAGTTTCTCAAGAGCGCGGCCGCGCTCGTCATCGCGCCGCTATCCGATGCTCTAGAACTGAAATGATGTCGCCTTGGGGGCGTCGTTGCGCCGTTCTACGGCGGCCGGTGAATCGTTGCTTTCCCGCAACACCACCCACCGTTCCGAGCCTACCTCTACCACCGCCATTCGTCCCTTTACCCGCAGTTTCTTCCCCCGACTGGGAAGTAATTTGTCCGTGAAAACCTTAATGCTCCCGGTGTCATCCTGGATCTCGTAGTATTTGAGCACCAAAAGAGACACCGCATTGGTAACCGTTCCATAGACAGTGATTTCCTTCTTGGCATAATCCCGCGGGTGGTCCAGGATATCCTTGATCTTGCTCGCCGTGACGCTATATGCGAAATCGCAAGCCAAGTTCAACGATGCCGGACAAAAAACGATGATTCCAAGCAATATTTTTATTTTCATAGCATGGTCCAAAATATCTTCGTCGTTTTGCCATTGCGTGTGCCGCAGGATTCTACGTAAAAAACGCCACTGCCAAGCCGCGCGTGCCGATGAAACAAAGCGAGAATATCGGCGGCTACGGATTAACCCGAATTCCGCAGTTGAACATGAGCGAGGGGCGAACCTGGAGCGGCGAAGACACCCAGGGGTGCTGTTTCAAAGTCTTTTCTGCCGCTTGGCACAACGCCTTATTACTCTGACAAAATTCGCACGGCAGCGAGATTTGTCCCGAACTCAGGGGTAGAAAAGCATTGTCTTCGTTGCGCAAGGTTTGCCCCTCGTTCACGGCGTCACTTTTCCACTGCGGAATCCGGGATTAATGCAGGATATCGTAGACGGCGCCGGCCGCCGCTCCCGCTCCACCACCAATGATCGCGCCTTTCTTGACGCCGTAACCGGTTCCTGCCCCAATCGCGGCGCCGGTACCTGCTCCGATTGCCCCACCTGCGATCGTACCGCACGCAGAGACGATCAAGCCGATTATCAATACGCCGAGTACCCCGGCGCTAATTTGCTTTTTCATTATCGCTCCTCCGTGAAATCTTCCGTGAAATTTTCCGATCTGGCCGCGGGTCAAAGCGGCCAGACCGGAGCCGCTTTAAACGCAAAACGGTCAGCTGGAATTATCTTCTTAGGTCGCGCCGAAGCTCTCGACGATCTCGTCTTAACTCCGCCTTATCTCTCTGATACTCTTGTTTGTCATTTTGAAGTTCTTGCAGGTCGCGGGCGAACTCCTCCCGGGTCGCCCCGTTGCGGAGATCCTCCCGTAACTTGCGCCTATCCTGGAGTAGTTCGCGTCGATCGTCGCGAAGCTCCTGCATGTCCTTTTGGATCTCCCGGCGATCATTTCGGATCTCTTCCCTACGTTGTGCGTGCCACCAGCGATGCCACCAATCGCCCCAGTCAGCATGAGCAGGCGGCGCTGCGACAATCAACGATCCGGCCATTAGACCCCCTAAAACTACGGGCTTTAATTTATTGCGCTTCATAAAGCCTCCTCGCAAAGCTTTTCAGTGCCTTAAAATTTTCCATCCTCGGCTCGGGCAAGGCCATCAGAGGCCTGATACCCTCGCAACGCAGCATGTCACGCGGGTTTAGCCCCAACGGTCAAAGGCAATTTCCCTTTCAATTTCACGGATGCGGCGCAAGTCCTCTGCAATTCGACGGCGGCTCGCGCCATGAGCGCGGTCATACTCAAGCTGGCGCCTCGCCGCAGCCAGCTCTCGATAATCTCTCCGCAGCTCGGCCCGCCGCTCCCAGCCCCAGCGATGCCCGCGCTCCTGCCAGTGCCGATAGTCATGAGCTAGAGCCGGCGCCGTAGAAATCATCAGGGACCCGGTGACAAGCGTGCCAAGAACGAATTTTGTCAAAGGAATCTTCATAAAACCTCCGGTTAGTTTCTTGCACCTCTAATACGTTCGACGATCTAACAGCCATGAGGCTTACCGGTTACTAACCTGCGATTATTTTCTGCGCCCGGTATTTCTCGAAGACGCTTGCTCGGCCTGCATCGCAACGGCCGGCGGGGTCGTATCGCGGTTTAGCTCCTTGGTTGGCTCCACCTCCGCCTGTCGCGCCGACAGAACATGGAGTTGGCCGACCTGCTTGTCGTAGGTCTTGATCAGCCAGACCCTGCCGGTAAAGCGGTTGACTTTGTAAGCAGTATCGACCGGACCGTTGGGCGGCGTAACGGCATAGACGCCGCCGATCATCAAGGAAACGACCACTAGCAAAATTGCCGCACCGAAAAAGAACAGAATCTTTTCTTTCATGGCTAAAATCGTCCTCCATGCATCATTGTTACGAACATACAGGACTAATATTCGCTGTCGCGCCGTAACCGATCGATCTCTCTTTGCTGCCGGCGAATCTGCCGGTCTTGCCGGTAGTTCTCGTATTCCTGCCCCTGCAGTTGATCGCCGACCAACGCGCCAGCGCCCAAGCCTAGACCGCCGCCGATAAGCGCCCCCGCACCCGGATGTCCGACCGCGCTGCCGATTATTCCGCCGGCAGCCGCGCCGCCGAGGGCACCGATACCCGCGCCCTTTTCTCGCGTCGTGAGGGGTCCGCCGGCACACCCGGCGACCATAAGTGTCCCTGCCAGAAGTAGCATGGGTGTCTTACCGACGAATATTTTTTTGATCTGCATGTTTGAATCCTCCTGTTCTTGGCGGTCGAGATCGTGTGCGATTTCGCTTTTATGCCCTGGGTCCGCCACTTGGTGAAACAGGCAATGGCCGTGCCCAAAAGTAAAAAGCAGAGGAATACAGCTACTTAGATGGACCTGGAATCATCGCAAACGGTGAAAAGGTAACGGGCGGGTAAAAATTACGCACCGTCGAAAATGGGCCTATCTATTTTATAACGTGCTTGCCTATTTTGAATTACGGAATCGATATTTCCCAGCGGTCAGAAATCGGGAGAGTGCCGGGAAGCATCGGCTGAAATTGCTGCACCTTCGAAGCGAAGACGTGACGCGAGGTCGGAGCTCGCGCCGCTTGCTATTTTGCGTGAATACGCCAAAAAGAATCCTCTGCTTTCCAGGCATTGAGATGTGCTATGCTCCCTTCAACCATTGGCAGCAAGAGCTTAAGGAGTGAGACGATGAAAATCATGGTCGTTATGGGTGAATACCCGGCTGAAGAGAGGGAGCGACGCAGAGCGGCGGTGCTCAAGTGCGCGTCGCCGGGAACCGAGATTGGCTTCGGCGTGATCAAGGCGACATTCTTCATTCGCGCTAATGCCCAAATCAACGCGCTGGCCGCCGGGCCGCTGGTGGCGGAGATCGCCCAGAAAGCGGAAGCCGACGGCTTCGACGCCGTGGTGCCGTTCGGCACGCTCGATGCCGGGGTTGAACTGGCGCGCAACTTGGTGCGCATTCCGGTGATCGGCGCCGGCCAGTCGGTCATGCACCTCGGCGCGCTACTGAGCAACCGCCTCGGCGTCGTTGCTTATGAGACCACGAGTATTCCGTATATGCGCAAGAATTTTCACGCTTGGCGGGTATTGGATTTCGTAGTCGGCATCCGTGCCATCGAGATTCCTCTGCTCGACAGCACGCAAAATCGCGCCGCCATGCGCGAGCGCTTTCTGCAAATGTCGCGGGAGCTCGTTGAAAGGGACGATGCCGAAATCGTCGTGCCGATGGGCGTCACCATGGTGCCGGTGCAGTATTCAGCCGCGGAATTTTCTCACGAACTCGGCGTGCCGGTCCTCGACGCGTTGGCGACCAGTATTCAAACCGCTGAAATGATCGTGCGCACGGGCACCACGCACAGTTTGAAAACCTACCCCCGAAGCGAAACCAGAACCACAGCTTGAGATGTTACGATCGCCTTATGAGCGGCGCCGACAAGGACCCGGTCCCCTTGCGGCGCAACTATAAAAGCGGGATAGTTTTACCATGAAAGAAGCGCTGTGGTGGCACAAAGAAGACGACGGCCGCATCCTTTGCACGCTCTGCCCGCGCTTTTGTCGGATGGGCGAAGGCCAGGCCGGCTTCTGCTACATCCGAAAAAACATCGGCGGCAAGCTTTATTCGCTTGGCTACGGAACGTCCACAGGCTTTGCCATCGATCCCATCGAAAAGAAGCCGTTGAATCATTTCCTGCCCGGCAGCAAGATTTTGAGTTTCGGCACCGCCGGCTGCAATTTGGGCTGCCGCTTTTGCCAGAACTGGAGCATCAGCAAGGCCAAGCTCGATGAAGCCCAGAGTCTCGGCGCGACTCCGGATCAAGTCGTCGAGTTGGCCATTCGGAACCGCGTGCCCAGCATCGCGTTCACCTACAACGATCCGGTCATCTGGGGCGAGTTTGTCATCGACATCTCCCGCATCGCCCGGGAGCGCGGCGTCAAGAGCGTCATGGTTACCGCCGGTTACATCACGGCCGAAGCGCGGCCGGAAGTCTATCGCTACATCGACGCCGCCAATGTCGATCTGAAAGCCTTCAGCGAGCGTTTCTACCATAAATTGACCTTCTCCCATCTCGATCCGGTGCTCGACACGCTGCGCTGGCTGAAACGCGAGACCGACATCTGGTTCGAGATCACCAACTTGATGATTCCCGGTGAAAACGACGATCCGGACGAAACCAGGCGGCTCTGTCATTGGGTGATCGAAAATCTGGGCGACTCCGTGCCGCTCCACTTCACCGCGTTCCATCCCGATTTCAAGCTGGTTGATAAGCCGAGAACGCCCGCGGCGACGCTAACCCAGGCGCGCCAGATCGCTCTGTCGGCCGGAATCAAATACTGCTACGTGGGCAACGTGTTCGAAGATAAAGGCCAGACAACGTTCTGCCCAGCCTGTCACCGTGCTCTCATCCGACGCTCGTGGCACGATATTCTGGAAGACAACCTTGAGGGAAATCACTGTTCCTGCGGCGAGGAGATTCCCGGACGGTTCGCCGCCGGGAGTTTTCCGGCAAACAAAGGTAAACCGAAATCTCTCGTTCTGTAGACGCCCTCTCTCGCTTTCCCTGGAGAAAAACCAGAATTTATGTTTTATAGAAGGTTCGAATTCAAGCGAATCTGCGCCAATGGCTAACAACAGAAAAAACATCCGCGACGCGCACCCGCATCTGACCATCCTGGAAGACATCAGCACCCTCATCAGCCACTCCCACGATCTCCAGGAAACCCTCAATAGTATCGTTGCCACGGTGGCGGAGCGGATGGGAACCGAAGTCTGCTCTCTCTACATTCTTGATCAGCAGAAAGAGCGGCTCACCCTGCGCGCGACGATGGGATTGGATGCAGAATCCGTCGGCAAAGTCTCGATGGCCATCGGCGAGGGTTTAACCGGACTGGTGATCGAGCGGATGAAACCGGTCACCGTGGTCGATGCCATGGCTCACCCGCGGTATAAATATTTCCCGGAAACGCACGAGGAGCATTTTCATTCCTTTCTCGGCGTGCCGCTCATCGAAAAAAAGCTGCCTTTAGGCGTCCTGGTCGTGCAAACCTCCCGTCGCCGTGAGTTCTCCCGCGACGAAATTCGGCTGCTTACGACGATCTCTGGGCAAGCGGCCAGCATCATCGTCCAGGCGCGTCTGGCCGACTCCCTAAAGACCAAAGAACAGGAACGCACGGAACTGCAGAAGCGCATGGATGAGGCCATGCGCAGACTGCGCTCCTATGAGGGCCGGCGCAAGCCGAAGGCCGCGAAGGCCCGTCAGCGGTGGCGCGGGCGCTTGACCGGGCTGGCAGCGGCGCCGGGATTTGGCCGTGGGCATGCCTACGTGATGAAACCGCGCATGGATTTGAACTCGATTCCGAAAAGGAAAGCGAAAAACCCGGAGCGTGAAATGGAGCGCTTCCGAGCTGCCGTGGAGCGCGGCCTCGAGCATATCAACGTCATTAAAGATCGCATGAGCAGCCTGATCTCGAAAGAGGAAGGCGCCATTTTCGACGTCTACAGGCTCATCCTGGAAGACCCGGCCATCATCCAACAGATCGAAAGTCAAATTCGCAAACAAGGCCATACCGCCGAGTACGCCGTCCGGATCGTATTTGAGCGCTACCTGCAAACGATATCGCAGATCGATGACGAATACCTCCGTGAACGAACCACCGACGTCAAAGACGCCGCGCAACGGCTACTAGAGAATCTCTCCGGCGTTTCCGGGCAACAAACCGACATTCCGGATGACGCCGTGCTCGTCGCCGGCGACCTCTCTCCCGCCGATTTGAGCATCCTTGAAGGAGACCGCTTCAAGGGCATCGTTTTGGCTACCGGCGGGGTGACGTCTCACGCTTCGATCTTGGCGAAATCATTCGAGATTCCCAGCGTCGTCGCTGTCGAAGACCTGATGGAGTCCGTGCATCGAAGCGATCTACTTATTGTTGACGGCAATTCCGGCGTCGTTTACGTCAACCCCAAACAAGAGGTGGTGCGGGAGTACGACCGCCTGGAGAAAGACTATCTGGAGCTCAATCGCGAGCTCGAAGAGCTCAAGGAGCTGCCCGCGGAAACCCTCGACGGACACCGAGTTTCGCTCTACGCGAACATCGGACTCCTAAGCGATGTGGCGTTTGCCCATCTTCACGGCGCCCAAGGTATAGGTCTCTATCGCACTGAGATCCCTTTTCTCGCCCACCGCGATTTCCCCGGCGAGGAAGAACAGTACACTCTCTATAAACGTGTGGTAGAGGCGATGGCCGGAAAACCCGTAACGATTCGCACCTTGGATATCGGAGCGGACAAATATCCATCCTATATCCAGAGCGTCGGGACGGAACCCAATCCATTTTTAGGGTGGCGCTCGATCCGCATCTCCCTGGAAGTCGAAGAGGTTTTTAAGACGCAACTGCGCGCGATTCTGCGCGTCGGGGACTTAGGGCGAGTTCGACTGCTCGTGCCTATGGTATCGAGCCTCGAAGAGATCGTAAAGGTAAAGGAACTCTTAGGGGAGGCAAAAGAGGAACTTCAACGAGACGGCACGCCGCACGACCGTCAAATGGAACTCGGAGTGATGGTAGAAGTCCCGGCCGCAGTCCAGCTCGCGGATCGGTTTCTCCGCGAAGTAGATTTCTTGAGCATCGGCACCAATGATCTTATCCAGTACATACTGGCCGTGGATAGAAGCAACCGCAGGGTCGCAAACCTTTACGAGCCCCTCCACCCAGCGGTCTTAGCCGCGCTTATGTCCACGATCGAAGCCGGCAAACGAGTGGGCAAACGCGTCGGACTATGCGGCGAGATGGCGGGCGATCCGCTTTTCGCTTTGCTGCTGTTGGGAATGGGACTGGAAGAGTTCAGTATGGGGGCCCTCTACGTCCCGGTGGTCAAAAAGGCGATCCGGTCGATGACCTACCAGGCCGCCAAGTCGACCGCGCAAATTGTCCTCCATATGGATTCGGTGGGTGAAATCAAACGATACCTTTTCGAACAGGTCCGAGAATTAGGTATGGTCGAGTTGATGGAGATGTACCATTAGCAGGGCGGGCTGTGGATTGAATCATGAGTTGATTTCCGCTTGGGGAAGGATTAAAGTGATAATTTCGAACGAGTGTTCGAAAATAGTCACTATGGAAAAGGAACTCATATGGTAAAGATTTCGTCTTTCGATGACTGGATCCAATATTTTCGCGAATGGCAAAACGACATCGGCTACGACCCAACGCTCCTCGGCAACTATAATTTCGAGACCAAGTTGGGCGATCTGCACAGCGCTGAAATCGAATTTGGCGACTTTAAGGGCCAGCGCAAATGGGAACGCGTGGGGCAAATTCCCAATCAATCGATTCGCGATGCTCTCATGAACCTGATCATTTATCAGGGGGACACGGAGTTTGCTTCGGTTGAGCAACAGAGGAATCTTCTGGACACTACTCCCACCGAATACGACAGACAGGCGTTGGTTCGCGTCAACAGTGAAGAGATGCGCCACGGTTGGCAGATGTGCTATCTGTTGGTGAATTACTTCGGCGATTCGGGCAAACTCGAGGCGCGAAAGCTCTTGGAACGCCGGGCCTTCAGAGGCGATCGGCTGCTGGGTTCTTTCAATGCGCCGGTCAACAATTGGCTCGACTTTTTCACCTATACTGAATTTGTCGATCGCGACGGCAAATATCAGCTAACCATGCTTAGCCATTCCGCCTTTGCCCCGTTGGCCGAGAGCGTGACGGCAATGCTCAAGGAAGAATTCTTCCACATGTTCACCGGCCATACCGGCCTCACGCGTATCCTCAGAGCTGGAAAGATCCCCGTTGCAATCGTACAAAAGTACTTCAACAAATGGTTGTCGACTGCCTATGATCTTTTCGGCACCGATCATTCTTCGTCGGCTAATTGGGCTTACGTTTGGGGCTTGAAAGGACGATTCGACGAAGACGAGGCGAAAATTCCCGCCGAGAAGGATAAACTTAACGACTTGGCCCGGAACCATTATATCGTCGAATGCGCCAAGCTCATTGACCAGCTCAACGCGTTGGTTCCGCAGGGACAACCAAAACTCTACGCGCCGGATTTGAAATTTAACCGTTCCATCGGCGAGCATGTCGGCAAGACCTACAGCGTTACGGGCGAGCTACTGTCGGCCGACGCATATAAGAAACATGTGACTCAAGTTTTGCCGACGGCGGAGGATGAACAACTTCTCAGTGAGATTATCAAATCAAAGGACTGGGTCGCGCAGATGCAAATTAAATCATAAGGTTGTCGAATCCGCTTGTCGCACGAAACATTCTACGATAGTAATGACCGCATAAGGAGACTCGGTGATGCGGGTTTGTCTCGTCTGTCAAAATATTGATTGCAAGTCACGGGGCTCCGAGCAACTCATGAAAGAGTTTCAGAAGCGGGTCGCCGCAAGGGGGCTGACCGACGTCGAAGTGAAACCCTACATGTGCTTCGGAGCCTGCCAGGAGGGGCCGAATATCGTGCTCTACCCGGAAAAGAACTGGTACGCGGCGGTCAAAGTTGAAGACCTCGACGAGATCACCGATCATCTTGCCGGAGGTCCGCATGTGCAGCGCCTCGATACCATCGACTCGGCGCTTAAAGAGCTAATCTATCAACTCTTGGATACGGGGATCCTCTAGCCCATGGAAGGCATCCTTTTCCCTCATGGAGTGCCTGAGGGGAGAGTAGGATTGAAGGAATACCGCGCCCGCGGCGGCTACGAAGCTCTCGCCAGGTTCATAAAATCTTCCCCCGAGGAAATCATTCGGCAAATCACCGACGCGGGTCTGCGCGGCCGCGGCGGCGCGGGATTTCCCACTGGGAAAAAATGGTCCTTCACCCGCGCAGCGCCCGAGCAACCTCGCTACCTGATTCTGAACGGCGGCGAAGACGAACCCGGCAGCAAAAAAGACCGCGTGCTGATGGAAAATCTTCCCCACTTGATCATCGAAGGGGTGATTCTAGCTGGCTACGCGATCGGCGCCGTTAAAGCCTACCTCTACATCAACGCCAATTATCAAGCCGCGACAAAAAACATCACCGATGCATTAGCCGACTCCAAGGCGGCCGGCCATTGGGGACAAAATATTTTGGGGAGCAATTTTAGTCTTGATATCGAGCTTACGCCGGCTCCTCATAACTATGTGGCCGGCGAAGACACGGCAGCCCTCGAAGTTATCGAGGGCAAAAAAGCCTGGCCACGACAGAAGCCGCCTTTCCCCGTAACAGTTGGCCTGTTTGGCAAACCTACGGCAGTGAATAACGTTGAGACGCTCGCGAACGTCGCGCCGATATTATTGCGCGGTCCCGATGGGTATCGAAAATTCGGCACGCCGGACAGTCCGGGGACGATGATCTTCTCGCTCAATGAAGACGTCAATTGTCCCGGAGTTTACGAGCTGCCCTTCGGTACGCCTCTGCGCTACCTCATCGAGCACTGCGGTGGCGGCATAAAAGGCGGCAAGAAGATAAAAGCCATCATGCCGGCGGCGCCGTCGGCGGCGTATTTATCGCCGGACAAGCTCGATACGCCGCTGGAACCCAACGCCATGAGAGCGGCCGGCTCGGGACTCGGTTGCGGCGTTGTCCAGCTCGTCGGCGAAGGAACCTGCATCGTCGAAGAAGTGTTAAGGATGGCCGATTTTTTCACGGCCGAATCCTGCGGTCAATGTCCGGCTTGCCGCATGGAAACAAATACCCTGTCTATGCTGATGAAAAAAGTCCAGCAGGGTCAAGGCGGCCAGCCGATCTTGGAACAGTTCGGTAAAGTTTTGGCCTTCAACAAAGGCAAAGGGTTTTGCAATCTTATCGCCATGCCCGGGCCGCCCATCGAGAGCGCGCTGAAACTTTTCCCCGCCGACTTCGCAGCGCATCTTGCCACTGGGAAATGCCCGGCAAACTGACTGTTTCCGGTCTCAAACCGGAGAGCTCGCTGTTCGCCGGCGCGAAGCCGACTTTTTCCCCAAACCGGTGCCGTGAGTGGAATCCGTAACCTGCTTGCAACAAATTGCCAAGCACCAAGAAGGACTTTGATCCTGCGGATCTGGGTGCCTTCGCTACTCCAGTCTCACACCTCGCTCAGTAGAGATTGTTACTTCAACTGCGGAATCCAGGTTCATGCCTTACTGCGCTTTGCTTCGGGGCCAAGAGCCTCATCCCAAAAACACTGCCCGCAGTAAATCATTGGACTGGCTTCGATCCTCAACGTTGCTTGACGGTTTGCACGTCCACTTGATAGTGTCTGTGTCGGTTCTCCAGAGGAGGTAAGAGTTTATGGCTTGGATTGGAGTCTGTCTCCTATTCGCAGCTGTCATCGGCGTTCTCCCGCCTATGAACCTTGACGCCAGCGGCTCCGAAGCCGTTCTAGAAGCCGCCAGGAAAGAGGGCAAGCTGGTCGTTTATACGTCGATGACCGTCGACCAGGCGCAAAAACTCAATAACGCCTTTTCGGCAAAATACCCTTTTATCCAAATAGGCATGTTTCGCGCCGTGGGTGAAAGATTGCTCACCAAGATCATGACGGAGGCGCAAACGGGACGATATGAATTCGATGTCGTGCAGTCCGCCGAAACCCAGGCCTATTTTCTCAAGAAGAAAAATCTGCTCGGAAAGTATCTGCCTGCGGAAGCAAAACATCTTCACAAGGGATTTTTCGATTCCGAAGGTTACTGGTCGGCGGTTTACATGATGCCCAACGTCATCGGTTACAACACCCGCATGGTCAAGCGGAATGAAGTTCCCAGGTTGGACGAAGATCTCCTGAACCCGAAGTGGAAGGGGAAAATCGGCATGGACCATACGAAACCGGAGTGGTTTGCCTGGAAGCTCAAACGCATGGGCGAGGAGAAGGGGATGGCCTACATGAAGAAGCTCGGCGCCCAGGAACTTCGGCTCTATGCCGGCCTTACGATCATCACGAATCTCCTGGCCGCCGGCGAGTTTCCCTTGGTACTGAACACCTACGTTCACAATGCCGAGGATGCGAAGCGCAAGGGCGCGCCGGTGGATTGGGTTGCTCAGGAGCCGGTCTTTACCAAGTTTCAGCCGATTGGCGTCGGCGCAAGAGCCGCCCATCCAAATGCGGCGAAGCTTTTCGTTGACTTCATGCTCTCTGAAGACGGCCAGAAAATCATCGCGTCCTTCGGCCGGGTACCGACCCGCATCGGCGTCCCGACCGCTGTCCAGGGTATAGACAAGCTCAATTTCGTAATCGATGACATAAGCGCCGGCGATGACTTCAATAAAAACTACGAGTTGTTTCGCAACGTTTTCGGCGGACCGAAGTCCTGACAAGGATCAAACGATGAGACCCATACCCATTAAGTGGCCCAACGACGCTAAAATCGCCGTGAGTTTCTTCGTCGCCTTCGAAGCGTTTGAGAAATTTTCCCAGTACCGGCGCGGCGGCGACAAGCCCGACCAGGCCTCCCTCGCCTACGGCGAGTATGGGGGCCGCGCCGGCATCTGGCGCGTCATGGAGACGCTAAGCCGCAACGGCGTCAAAGGCACCATCGATACCAACGGCCGGGTTGCCGAAGATTTTCCCGAAGCGTTAAAGGAACTGCACGCCGCCGGGCATGAAATCGTCGGCCATGGCTGGGTCAATGACATCTATCTCACGTCGCTCGAACCGCAACAGGAAAAAGAGCTGATCAAGAGAACTTTGCAGAGCCTCGCGCGGGTGACCGGCAAACTCCCCGTCGGCTGGGTCAGCCCCGGCCATAGAATCAACGAACATACTTTCAACCACCTCGTTGAAGAAGGCATCTACTGGAGCGGCGATCTTTTCGGCCCGGACATACCCGAGCACCGCATGATCAACGGCAAACCGCTGGTCATTATGCCGCGCCTCGACTACGCCAACGATCACTCGCTGATCTTTCACCCAAAGAATTCCGCGCGGGTTTATTTCGAGAGCTTCAAGACCGCCTTCGACTATCTTTACGCCGAAGGTCAAGCGGGCTCGCCCAAGCTCATCGACGCGCTGGTGCATGCGCATATCGGCGGCAGGCCGAATATCATCGGTGTCTTCGAGGAGTGCATTCGCTACGCCAAGGGTTTCAAAGATGTCTGGTTCTGCACCAAAGGGGAAATCGCCAAGTGGCACCTCGACCACGTCGTCGGTAAATCCGCGGGAGAAAATTAGCATGTCAAGCACCGGCATCATGCAAACTTTTGCTGAAGGCCTTAAGTCGCGCGAACTCCTGCTCAAGCTCACTTGGGATGAATGGCTCGCGGTCGCGCCGCCGTATCCGCAAGGCAATTTCTCCACGCGAGACGTTACCGCTCGGTACCGGCGCAACGGCTACGACTGGGATATCCATGGCACGCTCTACACGCCGGAGAAAGAAACGAACGACAAGCGCGCCTTCGTACTTTTTCACGGCGGCGCCGGCAGCGAGAAGATCATGGACCTGACGCCCGACGGCAGGCCGGGACTTGCCCGCGTGCTCGCGGCCCAGGGCTTCAAAGCTTTGGCGCTGACCTATCCCGGCCACTATCCGCCGGGAGGCGTTTGGAAAGTTCCGATAGCTGAACGACAGCCGGTTTATCTGATGGACCGCGACCTGCCGCAGGACGAGATCCTCGACCGCAACTTGAAATGCACCTTCAACGTGATTCTTCAGGGGGCGGGATTGCTCGCCGATCAACATCTCGCGGGCCGGGAAATTTTGCCGTTCGGTCATTCCACCGGCGGGCCGATGGCCGCCCATCTCACCCGCTTTTCGAAAGAGACCAAGATCATCGGTCTGGTCGGCTTCGGCAGCGGTGGGCCGGACGGCTGGCGGCTCCAATGGCGTAACCAGACCGGCGCGGAGAAATATGCCGAGAAGCCGGTCGATCACATCTCGCGGCGCTCGCCCGATTCTTTTCGCGAGTCGGGCTACATAGACCCGCCCGATCTCACGCCCTGGGGCGGCGGCGAAGACTACATCCGGCTGGTGAGCCCGCTGCGTTCCCAGATGAAAACCAGCCTGTGCGACAACCAGCACAACGCCGCGGTGGGCATCCTGGAAGAATATCCCAAGCGCACGGGGCTGCCGCGCGAAGAGTATTTCGATCATTTGCAAGAGCCCGACCCGGCGTGGCTCAAAACCATCCGCGTCCTATTAATCGCCGGCGAAAACGATAAGGGCCATTGGGTCAAAGGGGAGAAGCTCGAAGACAAGCGCGAGATGTTCATGGGCGCCAAATACGCCGCCACCACGCGCGGCTCCCATGTCGTCCTAATCCCGCGCTACGGACATGTCGGCTACGCGGAGCTTTACAACGAAAAAATCGCTTACCTGTGGCTCTGGGCGTACAAGTCCGGCTATTTTGACTAGCACGCGAGGCCGTTCGCGGAGGAGGATATTTCGATGCGAAAAAAAGAATCACTCGGAGCGTTAATCGGGTTTCTCGTTCTTAGCGTCGTATTGCTCTTGTCTCCGTCCCATGCCGCGCAAAGCAACCCTATGACTATCGCGGAGCTTACGCTCTACAAAGGAACAGACCGCGAGAAAATCCTCCTCGAGGGCGCCAAAAAAGAGGGCCAGGTCGTCTTTTACACCTCGAACACCTGGGTCGCCGGTCCGGTGTCCCAAGAATTTGAAAAGAAGTATCCCTTCGTCAAAGCCAACGTCTGGCGCAGCGATTCAAAAGCGCTACTGAAACGGTTGACCGAGGAAGTGACCGCAGGGCGCTATCTCGCCGATGTTGTCGAGACAAGCCCCGAATACATGACTCTCATGCTCAGGGAAAAGATGCTTCAGGAGCATTTCTCTCCGGAACTCGGCGCTTACGACGACGACGCCAAGGTAAAAAGCAAAAACGGGGTGTATGCGTGGACCAACCGTGAGATCTACATAAGCTTGGGCTTTAACGCGAAGCTTATCCCTTCTGCGGAGGCGCCGAAAAGCATCCAGGATTATCTCGATCCCAGATGGAAGGGAAAAATGTCCATCGCCGGCACAACAACCGGCATTCAATGGGTGGGCGCTATGCTCGATGCGATGGGACGCGAGTTTTTGGAGAAGCTCGCCGCTCAGGACATTAACGTTCAAAATATTTCGGGGGCTGCATTGTCGGGGCTGGTCGCCTCCGGCGAGGTGCCCTTATCACCGACGATTTTCAACTCTAACATCTTCACCCACAAGCAAAAAGGCGCGCCGGTGGATTGGCGCGCCCTGGAGCCCGTGATTGCCGGAGTCGGGACGTCGGGAATGATCCTCAACGCGCCTCACCCTCACGCTGCGTTGTTGTTTCTCGACTACCTCCATTCCAAAGAAGGACAACAAGCCGCGATGAAGGGGGGCCTGAGCTCGCCGCGCACCGACATCGGTTCGCTCGGCCAAAAATTCAAGAAGCTTTACATGGAAAGACAATACCCGCCCGAAGAGTTGGAGAAGAAATTCGACGAGTGGGAAAATTTGCTGCGCAAGCTCTTCATCCGCAAGCGTTGATTGGCGAGTAGTGAAAAAATGATGGCTGAAACAGTCCTGGTTACCGGCGCCAATGGCTTCATCGGCTCTCACGTCACGAGATTGCTCGAATCCCTCGGCCATAAAATTATTCCTATCGATGTTCTGCCTCGCTCCAGCGATCTCTCATTGCTGGGAATCAAGACTCCGTCACAATTGATAAACGTCACCGACGGTCCGATCTTCAGCGAACTGTGCGCCAAGGAAAGGCCGACACATATCTTTCACGCTGCCCATCCGCCGCGGGACGAATCGCCCACGGTATTGAATTTCTGCTACCATGCGATGACCAACATTCTCGAAGCGGCCAGAGATCTCAAGATCAAGCGCATCGTCTATTCCAGTTCCGCTTCGATTTACGGCCAGCTGAAAAAACCAGATGGCAGTCTCGTCAAAGAAGAAGACGCAGTGACGATTTATCCCACTTATTTTTACCGAGTCGCCAAAACCGTTTCAGAATGGATGGGCGACTTCTACAAGGAAAAACACGGCGTCAGCTTCGTTGCCTTGAGGTACGCGTCCGTTTACGGTCCCGGGCTCTACAGGAGCATTCCATTGGAACTGAAAAAAGGCATCCTCGGCCAGCCCTGCCGGCTTTTCCTCACGCGCCCGCAGGACGACCTTATTTATGTCGACGATGTTGCCGACGCCGTGCGCCGCGCGCTGTTTGCAGACAAACCGCTTAGCCGCGCCTACAACATCGGCCTCGACAAGACGTACGTCAGCGACGATCTGGTTCAGGCGATCCGCAAGGCGCTACCGGAGCTAGAATTCGAAATCGGCGAACATCCTAACGCCGCCGAAATCACCCCTCATCGCCTGCGCAGCCCACTGGATATTTCACTCGCTAAACAAGAACTTGGCTGGGAGCCGAAAATTTATTTGGAAGAAGGCATCGCGCGGCTTGCAGCGTGGCTGACGGAGCATAAGGCTCGACTGCGCGTGTAATCTTCCGGCCCTTGGTTCAAATGATAAATGGAGGTTCCATCGATGAAGAAACTCCTTGCAGCAAGTTGTCTTATTTTCACCGCGGCGTGGTGCTGGCTCTGCTCGGCACCCGGTTTCGCCGCCGTCCCACTGCCGGCTTCTCAGCTGGCCCTCTATCAAGGCGCCGATCGGGAAAAAATCCTCGTCGAGGGCGCCAAGCGCGAGGGGCAGTTTACTCTCTACACTTCGCACACCTGGTTTCGCACTTTCGTCAAGGAGTTCGAGAAGAAGTACCCCTTCGTCAAAGCGAACGAATGGCGTAACGACTCCAAAACCCTCATCAGAAAAGTGCTTGAGGAAGCCAAATCCCGCCGTGTTCTTGTCGACGTCGTCGAAACCACGGCGGACGGCATGGGACTCATAAAACGGGAAGGCTTCTTCCAAGAGTATTATTCTCCGGAAGCGCGCTACTATCCGAACGAGCTTAAACCGAGAGGGAAGAACGGATTTTTCTACCTGCCGAACCGGGAAACCTACAGCAGCCTGGGGTTCAACACGAAGCTGATTCCACCGGCGAATGCGCCACGGAGCTTTAAAGACCTGCTCGACCCGAGATGGAAAGGCAAGATGGCGATCACCGGCACCTCGACGGGCGTGCGCTGGATCGGCAATACGCTGGATGTAATGGGGCGGGAGTTTTTGGAGAAGATGGCCGACCAGGACATCAGCGTGCAGGACATGGCGCCCGCGGCATTGATCAATTTGATCGCCTCCGGCGAAGTTCCCATGTCCCCGACGATCCTCGACGCCAACGTTACGATGGCAAAGCGGAAGGGCGCGCCGGTCGAGTGGCGCCCCCTCGAACCCGTGGTCACGACCGTCGGTTCGGCGGCGTTGATGGCCAAAGCGTCCAACCCACACACCGCGCTCCTTTTCATCGATTACCTGCTCTCCAAGGAAGGCCAACAGCTGATCATGAGAGGCGGGCTCTGGTCGCCCCGCGAGGACATCGGCACACTGGAGCAGAAATTCAAAAAAACCTACCTCGACGAGAAGTACTCGGTGGAGGAGATCGAGGTAAAATTTACTCAATGGGAGACTTTGCTGCGGCAGTTGTTTATTCGAAAGCGATAGGCGGGAGCATTTCCTGGCGGACCACAAGAGCCGAGGCGCCTCGGCGGTTAGCCACACGGAAGCCTAAAGAACCGGGAAAGAAGCACCGCTCTCCAGCGGCGCCATTTGAACCCTTAGTGGGCGTAAGTATATTTTTCGCGGCAATTCATTTTCATTAAGCCGCAAAAAAAATCCCGCACCTGCGCGATCCTCATGAACTTCTCATAGTCGTAGTGGGGCCCGTAACTGGACCAAATCTCCGTGCCGGGCTCAATATCTTTCAAAGCCACGAAAATAACATAGGGACGCTGGCAAAGCTGTTTGATCGCCGCGTTCTGAAAATTCGTGTCCTTGTCATTAAGCTTGCTGGGAGCGAAATTGATGCGGCTCACGTTGGCGCCGTAATCCTGGCTGTCGAGATACTTATACGGGTGGGTTTCCTGCCAGGCGCATTCAGGTAAGGACGCGATGTAATGATTGCCGCGGGAGGGATCGTTCTCCGCAATCAGCCGGCCGCCCAACTCGCCGATCACCTCCCCTTTTTTGATTTTGACGACGGCAAACAGGCCATTGCCGGCGCCGGGAATCGTCGATTTCTTTATCACTGTCCGCTTATCGTATTCTTTGTTGATCTTTACTAACGGAGCCTGTTCCGCTGGCAGAACCAAACTGCTTGAAACGAGAGAGACGGTCAAAAATACCATATAGAAGTGCAATCGTTTTTTCATTTCATCCAACCGCAAACGTGTTCGCCATGATCGCCGTGTTTTCATCCCGAGAACCGTGAACGGGAGTTCTTCTAAGTTCACGTCGGCAATATAACCGTTACCGGAAGTTGATTGGGAATTAAAGGCGAGGGACCATCGCCAAGTGGCCAACGATATCCCGAGGCGGCAATGACATAAACGCAACCAACCCGTTTTCCCATCGTCGCGCTATTGAAGTCAGAATCATGGTGTTTTCATTTTCGTAGCTTCCGATCCAACCTCTCATAATCCCCCAGATGCGCTCGCATCAGGCTCTTCCAAAGCTTACCGTGGTGCGGGACTACGAAGTGAAGCAGTTCGTGGACGATTACGTATTCGCCAACGTCGCGGTCTAGGCTCAACAACTCGGTGTTGAAGTTTAGGTGCCCGTTCGTTGAGCACGACGCCCACTTGTTCGACATCGGACGAACGGCGAGCGAGCAGATTTTAACGTCTAGCCGGCCGGCCCAGTCCAAGACGCGGGCCTTAAATTCTTGTTTGTCCTTCCACCGCGTCATATTCACGTCATCGCCGCTTTCTGCAGTACCGTGAAGATGCTATCCACGAGCGCGGTGACCTTATTGAGGTCGTCCTCCTCGGCGCAGATAGCGAACGTGACTTTTTTCCGGAGCTCGCGCAGCTCCTTTTCACTTTGCCGCCAGTTGGCAAATTCGGCAAAAGCTGCTCGCACCTTCTTGCTGGCGATCTCCGCGTTGGCGATGCCCTCGTCGGTTAGTTTGCAGAGAACGAAATAAGTTAAACCATCAAGTCCCTTTGTCGCTTGGGTTTTCTTTCGATCTTCGTCGCGTTCTAACTGCTTGAGTAATTCGGTGAGCGCCTCTTCCGTGCTGCTCTGTCGATCCTCGAAACTCTCCTGCACTGCCCTGGCCCACACACACACACACACTCGGCCATGGCGACGAGAAAAGGATCGTCGCCGTTCTCCAGCGCCGTTCGTTCAATGGACTTAATCAGATTGATGACTTTAACCGCCTTGCCTTCCTCGCTCTTTTTGATCGCATCGATCGTAGCGTGATCAAGTTTCACAAATTTATCGCTCGGTTCCATGACTGCCGTGTCAATGTGTCTTTGCACGAGTTCATTGGTCTTACGCTGAAATGCCTTATCGACGTAAACGGTTCTAGCATAAGCCTTGCGCACTACGGCGTAGATGGAGGAAAGAGTCGTAT
>Ga0326597_10001294_pt1 | contig 40827 bp, 32 predicted proteins | sample RVTome_12_FD_203789 | JGI IMG/M metagenome (GOLD analysis project Ga0326597, IMG submission 203789) | Soil microbial communities from uranium-contaminated site in the Upper Colorado River Basin, Wyoming, United States - RVT100D185 | ecosystem: Environmental > Terrestrial > Soil > Contaminated >... | reverse complement strand
CCGGGGGGCGCGCGCCCCCCTGTGTGGGCGCCCCCCCCCGACGCTTGTTGTGGCCGTCGACCGCCTCGCGTGCGGCTTGCGGTTGTCGGGACGGTCGGAAAATCGGCCATCTTCCGCGCCTGCTATACTTGAGCGTGAGGAGGTGGACCGAAAGCCACGGACGTTAGCCGGGCAGGTCCACGCGCCAAGCGAGGTTCAGATGGCCAGCAAGTTCGACGATCGGTTCACCGAGCGTGCCCGTCAGGTGCTCATCAACGCCAGCAAGGAAGCCAAGCGCCTCAACGACTCGTACATCGGCACCGAGCACATCCTGCTCGGGTTGGTGAACGAGGAGCGGGGGGTAGCTGCACGCGTGCTTCGCGAGCTCGGCGTGAGCTCCGTTCAGGTGCGCCGGACCGTCGAGAACCGTGCGGACCGTTCGGGGGAAGCCGCGCCCGGCACCACCGGGAGCACGCCGCTCAGCAATCGCACCAAGCGCGTGATCGAGAGCGCGGTCGAGGAAGCGCGGCGGATGAACCACCAGCACATCGGCACAGAGCACCTTCTCCTCGGCCTGATCAACGAGAACGGCGGCATGGCGCTGGACGTCCTGCGCGAGCTTGGCGCCGACATCGACCAGGTCCGCATGCAGACCACTCGGGCGATCATGCAGAGCACCAGCGCCAGGCAGCGCACGACCGAGCGAAAGAAACCGCAGACGCCGCTCATGGACCAGTTGGGCGTCGACCTGACGACCCAGGCAGAAGAAGGCCAGCTCGATCCGGTCATCGGTCGGGCGATCGAGATCGAGCGCCTCATCCAGATCCTCAGCCGACGGACGAAGAACAACCCTGCGCTCATCGGCGAGCCCGGCGTCGGCAAGACGGCCATCGTCGAGGGGCTCGCACAGCGGATCACGGACGGCGAGGTGCCGGCTCAGCTGCGCGAGAAGCGCGTCTTCATGCTCGACGTCGGCAGCCTGGTCGCGGGCACCATCTACCGCGGACAGTTCGAGGAGCGCATGAAGCGGGTCGTGGACGAGATCAAGGGCACCGATGCCATCCTGTTCATTGACGAGCTGCACATGCTCGTCGGCGCGGGATCAGCGGGTTCCAGCATCGACGCGGCCAACCTCCTCAAGCCAGCGCTTGCGCGCGGTGAGCTCCAGTGCATCGGCGCGACCACGCTCGACGAGTACCGGAAGCACATCGAGTCCGACGCAGCGCTGGCGCGCCGCTTCCAGCCGGTCTACGTCGACGAGCCGTCGGTCGAGGACACGGTGCGCATCCTGCGCGGCATCCGCCCGCGCTACGAGAAGCACCACGGCCTCAAGATCTCCGACGAGGCCCTCGAGGCGGCGGCCCAGCTCGCGTCGCGGTACATCGTCGACCGCTTCCTGCCCGACAAGGCCATCGACCTGATCGACGAGGCGTCCAGCCGAGTGCGGATGTACAAGATGCCCGACACCCCGGGGGTCCGCGAGGCGTTCGACGAGTTCACCAAGGCGCGCGAAGAACGCGAGACGGCGTTTGGCGAACAACGCTACGATGAGGCCGTCGTGCTTCGCGAGCGGGAACGTGAGCTCATGACGCGCGTCGAAGCGATGCGCGAAGAGGGCAACACCAGCTTGGTGGTGAACGACGAGGACGTCGCCGAGATCGTCGCCATGTGGACGGGCGTCCCCGTGGTGCGGATCGCCGGAGAGGAGAGCGAGCGTCTCCTGCAGATGGAGGGCGTGCTCCACCAGCGGGTGATCAATCAGGACGAGGCCATCGAGACGATCTCAAAGGCGGTCCGCCGCGCGCGGGCCGGCTTGAAGGACCCGCGTCGACCCATCGGGACGTACATCTTCCTCGGTCCGACGGGCGTCGGCAAGACGGAGCTGGCCAAGGCATTGGCCGAGTTCATCTTCGGCAGCGAGGATGCCCTCCTTCAGGTCGACATGAGCGAGTTCATGGAGCGCCACGCGGCCAGCCGGTTGGTGGGCGCTCCTCCTGGCTACGTCGGCTACAACGAAGGCGGGCAGCTCACGGAGGCCATACGCCGTCGACCCTACCAGGTGATCCTGCTCGACGAGATCGAGAAAGCCCACCCCGATGTGTTCAACATGCTCCTACAGATCATGGAGGATGGCCATCTGACCGATGCGCGCGGGCGGAAGGTCGACTTCCGCAACACGATCCTCATCATGACGTCAAACGTCGGTGCGTCGCGGCTCAACCGCCAGCAGGCGCTCGGCTTCGACGTACCCGAGGGCGAACGCAGCCGGCTTGAGGGCGAGTACGACGTCATGCGCGACAAGGTGACGGAGGAGCTGAAGCGCACGTTCAAGCCCGAGTTCCTCAACCGCATCGACAAGACCATCGTCTTCCGCCCGCTGACGCGCGATGACCTGCGCCAGATCGTCGACATACAGATCAAGCGGCTCCTTCCGCGCCTCGTCCAACAGGATCTGACGTTCGAGGTGGCTGAAGCCGCGCGCGAACGCATCCTGGAGCAGGGTTACGATCCGGAGTTCGGGGCGCGGCCGCTTCGTCGCGCGATCGTCGACCTCATCGAGGACCCGCTCTCCGAACGCCTGCTCTCCGGCGACATCCAACCCGGAGATCACGTCGTGATCGATGCCGAACCCGAGGAGCAAGTGCTCCGATTCCACGTGCTCGAGCGGGCGCCGGCGCCGGCCTGATCGGCCCGCGCCTCCGTATCGGCCAGCCGACGGCGTCGCAAGAGGCGTTCGCTACGGCAGGCGGTTGCTCCTAGCGGCGCCCCATGGCAGCGCCACCCAAGGCGAGCGCGGCGCGCCGCCACCCAGCCCCGCCGCCGTCACGGGCACGCCGTCCGACCAGCGGCCAACGTCGAGCTGGGCGCTAGGGTCCTCGAGCACATGATCGCACCAGCGACCGGCGAGCCGACACGCGATGAGCGCATCGAGCCAGCGCCACGTTCCGCGCCAGTCGAGCGCATCCTGATGGCCGAACGCGCCATCCGTCAGCGGCGCTGTCCCGTCGGCGACCAGGACAGGTTGGCCGTGGCCGTCGGAGCGCAGCACGAGGTGCGCACGCTGGCGACCGGGAAGCGCGCTCACCACGCGCCAAGTTCGATCCTCGGATAAGCCATCCTGAGCCCCGCCGGCCAGCGATACGAGCACGGCCATGGCATCGCCGGGAAGGCGCCCTGGACGGGCGAGGGCGGCCAGATCGCCCGCAGACCGCGGGCCGATCGCAAAGAGCGCCCGCGGTGCCGGAAGACCGCGTTGGAACCACCCCGCCGCAAGCCGCATGGCGACGTCGGCACCGGTTCCATGGCCCGCGTACACGCGCCGATCGACGTCCGCGCCAACGCCCGACGACCGCAGATCGGCCAACGCGCGCGCAAGAAGGACGCTGGCATCTGCGGCGGGATCGTCGCTTAGTGGATCGAGCCCTGGGGCAACGACGACCGCACCGCCTCTGGCCAAGTGCACCAACCACGCGTCGTAATCCAGCGGCATGCGCGACGCCCCCGCATCGGGGAAGAACACGATCAACGGCCATAGCGCCTCGGGGGCGTCGCCTGCCGGCCAAACGGCGTTCCAGACGCCATCGCTGCCCTCGCTGAAGTGTCGACGCACCTCGGCGTATGGCCGTGCCGCGCCGCCAGGACCGCTCGAGGGCGCCGCCGGGGGGTGCGCGTCGCCCGGGGTGGCCGTGGCCGTGGCCGTGGCGGGCGAGGTGGCGCTCGACGCCGTGGTCGCCGTCGGCGAGGGCGTTTGGGTCGCCGCGCGGCCGTCCAAGATCGCCTCCACGATGCGCGCGGTCGTCCGATCGCCGGAGAGCCCGATCCAGTCGACCAGCGCGTCGTGGTCGCGCTCGCTCGTCTCGATCGACGCCACGCCGCCGGCCGCCCCAACGCGCTGCCGGAAGGCCCGCGCCTCGTCGGCGAGGCCGGGATGCTCCTGCGACGCGACGACCAAGAGGAACCGCGCCGCGGGCGAGCCCGCCTGGACGCCGACCTGATAGAACGGCGAAGCGTCAAGGCGGGCGTCGGGGTCACTGCCGAACACGTCCGCGTCGCGAGTGCCCAGCGGGTCGACGCGATAGGTGCCCGAGAGGCCGATCACACCGCGAATGCCGTCCGCCGGCAGGCCTTCGGCGACCAGGAAGCGGGGGTTGGTGGCGATGAGCGCCGCCAGATGCGCGCCGGCCTCGTGCCCGACCAGGAACGTCTCGCCGGCACGCGTGCCACGCGCGACGAGGAAGGCCCTGGCGAAGGCCAACGCCGCGACCACGTCCGACGCGTGGCCGGGATGCGCGGTGGAGGAGGAGCCGCCATCGGTGAGGCGGTGGCCGACGAGGGCGACGGCGATGCCGTGGTCGGCAAGCGCACGCGCCACGTTGTCGTACCGGCCTCCGGGGGTGCTGTGCCGGGCACCGGAGCGCCAATCCCCCCCATGGATGACCAGCGCCAACGGCCAGCCCTGACCGGGCGGCAGGTAGAGGTCGACGAGCTGGCGATCGGTCGCGGCGCCCGCGCCGGCACGGTACGGGAGGTCGCGGAGGATCGTGAGCGTCTGACCGCGCAGCGGACGCACGTCCTGGAAGGCCGCCGCCAAGGCGAGCGCGACGCCGCACGCTCCCAGGCAGGCAAGGGTCGCCTTCCTCACGGCGTCTGCCATCGGAGGGTCCCGTCGGGCAGCTCTTCGAGCACGCGGCCGTCGTCGAACCGGATACGGAGGTCGCGCGCCGTTTCGCCCGCCACGTTCGAGAGCGCGCCGCGCCCGTCCAGGAGGCGGATGCTGGGAGCCACCATCCGGTCGACGCGCCGGCCATCGACGAGGGCGCTGAAGCCGGCCATCCCGGGGCCTTCGACCAACCACCCGTCGGCGGGCAAGAGCCATGTGCCGCTGGCGGCCTCGACCTGCCAGACGTTGTCCGAGAGGTTGATCCGAAGCGTCAGGTCAGCGGCGCCCGTGGCCTCGAGGACCAAGCGCGGGCCGCTGAAGTCGATGCCGTCGATGAGCGCGCGTGTCAGGTCGCGCCTTCGACCGTCCGACCCAACGTAGGCCACGGTCACCCCATCCGCCGCGAAGAGCGCGGCCTGCACGGGTCGCATGAGGTGGTACAACGACACCGCCTGCGCGTAGGAGAGCGCGCTGCCCTCGCCCGTGGCCGCGTTGGCCTCGAAAGCCGCGGCGTGGCCGTACGCCAGGAGGAGCGCACGATAGCGATCGAGCTCCGCATCGCTCATCCGGACGCCGTCGGTCCGGCCGAAGAAGCGGCCCAGCGGCCCAAAGCCATACGCCACCGCGCGCGGTCGAATGGCGGTCAGCGCGTAGTCGGGCATGACCAGGCCATGCGCGCCCGGGCCGCCACCATCGCCGCGTGGCCCCGCCAGCACCGGCGAGTATCCGTCCAGGTAGCCCGCATAGAACGCGTCGTGGCGCAGCTCGGGGACCAGCTCGGGGGCGCCGTCGCCGAAGACCGGGCCGACCGCGGTCTGCAGGAACTGGAAAAGGCGACCGTACGCGGTGATCGCCGCACCGACCGTGGCTGCGTGCTGAGAGGCGGCGCCCCGATCCACGACGGAGTCCATCGCCCCTGGCCACGGCCACGCCGGGCTCCACGAGCCAACGTCGCCCAGCGTGATCCCGGCGGCCCCGAGCTGCGCGAGCGTGGCCGCGTGCGGACCGGCCGCGCGCAGCGCGCCCTCCGGCGCCAACAGCCACGCCGCAGCGGCTTCGCCATCCGAGCACGGCCAAGCACCGGCTGAGACGGCCTGGCCGTCCGCCCCGACGACGCGATCCCCCGCGCGATAGGCGGCGTTCGGCTCCCCGGAGCACCCGGCAACGGTCATCGTGTAGCCCACCATCGGCGCCACCCTCCCGGCACTGGCCAGCCGGCGGGCGCCGTCCGGGCCGCCAGCGGCGGCGTCCGGGGCTAGGGCGGGCGGCGGCACACCGGCGTCGGACCAGCCGTCGTCGTGCACGATCAGGTCCGTCATGCCCCAGCCGGCAAGGCGCGCCAGGTAGTCGGCTTTGTCGTCAGCGGTTGCGGCCGGGTTGCCGCGCCCGAGGCGAACATGGATGGCGCTGGCCAACGCCGCGCGATATGGCGCGACCGGGCCCGGCGGCTCAGCAAACACGTCGTCCACGGCCGCGGAGAGGGTGACCCAGAGCGTTTCCGAGATCGCCGACACGGTGCCCGCAGCGTTCGCAGGGTAGAGGGCCGTGGACTCGTTCACGAAGGCGCCGCCGTCCGACTCTGGACCGCGCGGCAGGATTTCGCCGGCGTTGCTGCGCGGCAGGTCGATCAACGTGCTGGCAAACCAGCGGCCGTCGAGCAGCGTGACGGGGACAGCCTCCATGAACGGTATCCGTATGGCCACGGCCTCCTGCGCCCCCTCGATCCAACTACCGCCGGCGCCCGCGTAGCGACCAGAAGCAACGCCCGGGCCGTCCAGGCTGCGCATGGTGACGCGCAGCGCGCCGCCGACGGGCGCCAGCTCATAGCGCTTGGCATGCGGCAGCCCCTCGAGCCGTTCGGTGACCGTTAGGACCACGCGTGCGCCGGCGGGCTCAGCCTCGAGCGCATGCGCGACGGATTCGACCGGCCACGACGGGTCGAAGTCGCGCGGCGCCACGAGCTGGCCGTCCGAGCGCCGGTAGTACAGCCCGGCCCCCGCGAGCGGGTAGCGACCGCTCGTCGCCTCGCGGATGGCCACGCGGCCGCGCCGCACGTCGGGATGGTTGAGGGCGAGCTCGTAGACCTGATCGAAGCCGTTGCCGGCGCCGCGCATCGTATACGCCTGCCGGCCGGGCTCCCAACGCACCTCGGGAGCGGCCGCCCTAAGCGCGGACCGTGGCCGCAGCGAGTCGAGCGCAGGATCCCTTGGCACGAACGCGGGCGAGGGCGTGACCGTCGGCATCAGCGTGGCAGCTGGCTGCGTTCCGGTCGGCGTCGGAGGCACCGCGTGAGCCGTCGGGGTGTGGGTGGGATCCGCCGTGTTGGTTGCGCTGGGCGTGCTCGTCGCGGTTGCGGTCGCCGTCGTCTGGGCGCGGGCGGTCAGCGTGGCGGCAGCGCGCGTCCTCGCGGCCACCGCCGCAAGCGTCGCAAGCCGAGGCTCGAAGGGCTGGAGCGCCCAAGGCAGGTAGACACGGCGCTCGATCGGTGGCTCGTCGGCCGAGCTGGCACCGGCGCCAGGGCCCGCCCTAGGGTCGCCGCCAAGCCATGCGAGGCCGAGCGTCGCAGCAAGGCACAGGAGCCAAGGGGGCAAGACACGGCAACGCATGGGGCTACGGTACGGCGACGCATCATGCCGGTCAAGCCCCGGCCCGGCGGGCGACGCCGACGGCGGTCCGGACGGTCGGCCCGTGAGCGGCCACCGAGCGCCTACGGTCGCGGCGGCTGCGGGCGGCCGTGGCCCGGGCTGGCACCCGGCGGCGGCGGTGCCGGCGTGTTGGTCAGATCGCGGCGCCGCTGCTCTTCGATGGAGCTCGTCGTCGGCGCGGGCGGCACGCTCGTCGGCTCGGCCGCCGGCTCGCTCGACGTCGGCACAGGCGGGGCGACCGGCTCGCCGCCGGATCCGGCTGCGGCAGTCGGGCCGCCCGGCGCCGGCACCATCGGCTCCGGGAGCACGGTCGCGTTCGGCGGTGGCGTGACGAGCGTGGCAGGATGCCCCGAAGTCGGCGCAAGGGACGCATCGACGGTCGCCAGCGCTTCGGACGGGCGCGCCACCGTCGGGCCAGCGCGCCTGGCCGTGCCGTGTGGGTCGCCGCCGTCGTCTGCTCCCCGGATGGGGGTCGGCGCGGCCGGCGGATCGGCTGGCGTGGCTCCGATCAGGCGAGCAGCGGCGCTCTCGAGCCACGCCTGAAGCGCTGGATCCGCCGCGCGGCCCATCGCGCTGAGCACCCCGGCGCTGGCGGCACGGCGATCCTGGATCGCGGCGGCGGGGAGGCTGGCCTCGGCGGCTTCGACCAAGCTGGCATCGTAGAGGGCGATGAGCTGCTCGATGACCTCAGGAGCTGGCATGACCCCGCGATCGATCAGGGCACGGATCTCGTCCAGACGTTCGCCGGCAAAGGCCAACCGCAGCGCGACGCGATCGATGCGATCGAACGTCACGGCCAGGCGGGTGATCTCGGCGGCGCGCTTGACGCCGTAGAGGGGATCGCCTGGGAGGCTCGATGCCGCCGCGACGACGGCGCCGGTCGTGACGAGGCCGCCAAAGGCCATGGCCAAGGCGACGAGCGCCGTGGCCGCTCTTGGGAGCACGAACCAACCAGGCAGGCCCGCGCCGACGCGACGGCGGGGCGCAGCCGCGTGCGATCCGGACGTCATCGCCGTCATGCGCTGGCGCAACACGGCTTCTTGACGGCGGCGCATTGCCGTCGGCGCCTCCGCGGGCAGCGCCAGGGACATGCGACTGACCAAGGCGACGAGCGCTGCAAGCTCCGGCTCACGGTCGAGATTCGCCATGAGCCCATCGAGCGGCTCGCCCATGGCCAACCGTTCGAGAGCGCGCGCGAGGCGCTCCGCGTCCGGTTCAGCCCTGTCCAACAACTCGTTCTTCACTCGGACTCCTCGTCCCAACCTAACTGGCGCTTCAGCGCGCGGAGCGCATGGTGCTGAAGGTTCTTGATCGCCCCTTCGCTGCGTCCCATGATCTCCGCCGTCTCCTTGATCGAGAGCTCGGCTGAGAACCGCAGCGCCAGCACCTGCTGCTGCAGATCCGTGAGCCCGGCCGCGGCGACCGCAAACCGTTGGCGATCGAGCGCGTGCTCAGCACGCGACACCGCTTCCTCTCCGTCCATGTCCGGCATTCGACCGATGAGGCTGTCCTCATCGCTCTCCTCGCCCGCCTCAGCGACGGAGAGCGCCCGGTCTCGCCTTCGCCCCAACCGTCGCCAGTAATCGACGACCGTGTTCCGGGCGATGCGGAGTAGCCAAGGCGCGAGCGACCCGCGCCAGTCGAACCCATCGAGCGCGCGGAGCGCTTGGATGAAGACCTCCTGCGTGAGGTCCTCGGCCAGCTCCCGCTCGCGGACTCGAAACGCAATGTACGAGTACACGCGATCGACGTAGGCCCGGTAAAGCTGCTCGAAAGCATCTCCATCGCCCTTCTTCGCACGCTCGACCAACTGCCGTTCGTCGGGCACGGCCTAGCGTCCACGTCGCACGTCAAGTGAAACGACCGACCCGGGCTCGAGGATAGAGGAACCATCGGCTGGCAAGCGGCATGGGCGGGTGCGAGTCGGCACGGTGGCTCCTGGTGAGCACAAGCGACGCAGGCGCAGAGGGTGACCTACCGAACGGCCACTTGGGCTCTTGGCGGTGGATGGAGGCGTAGATTCTAGAAACGGCGCTCTCCGCGGGCAAGAGCACCGGCCATGGGCGGACCGCTCAGCGACACGTCACGGCCCGTGCGAGCGCGGGAACCAGCTCTGCGGGCGACCGTTCGCGGGCACGCAGGATCCGGCCGCCGGCGGCAGCCACGGACTCGATGAGCCGTGGATCCGGCTCGGCCCCCAGCACGACGACGTCGATCGCTGCCCCGGCCGCGCGGGTCTCCGAGAGCGCGCCGCCAAGGCCCCCCAGCGGCGTCTGGTTGAGGTCTCCGTCGGTCAAGAGGACGACCGTGCGCGGCATCGTGCCGGACCCGAACATCCCGATCGCGTGGCGCAGGGCACGGTCAGCCCGCGAGCCGTCTAGCCGCCAGCCTTCGGCAAGCGCCTCCTGCAGGGCGAGGCTGCAACACGGCGCCAACGGCACCTCTTTGAAGCCGTCCGGCGGCTCGCCATCGCCAAACGCAAGCGCGCCCACGCGGTCGGAGCCGGGCTGCAGGTCGCCGACCACCGCGAGGCTGATCGCGCGCGATGCCTCCCACGCGTTGCCGGCGCCGGGAACCTCCGCGAGGTGCATGCTGTACGAAGCGTCCAGCACGAGCAGCCAGTCTCGCGGCAGACCGCCGCGGGCACAGCCGCGCGCCAGCGCCGCCGGCATGTACGCGCGGAAGGGAGGACGGCCAGGCGACGGGCTAGCCATCGGCGTCGGAGTGCGCGCCGTCGGCGACGGGGTTCCGCTCATGGTCGGCGTCGAGGTGGCGCTAGCGGCCGCCGGCGTCGGGGTTGTCGGGATGGCGCACGGGACGTCCAGCGTCGCGTTGGGCACTTCGACCGACGCATCCGGCACGCCGCCGAAGCTCGGGTTGAAACGCGCCACGGCACGCGACTCACCGGCGACGGCCACCGGCTGAACTCCGCACGCGATGGCGCTCGCCCGATAGGCGACCGTGACGGCGTCCGCGCTCCACGGTGCAAACGCCCAGCTCAAGCGGTTGCCGATGCCGCCGCTCGGCGCGCCGCCGTCGAGGTAGGCAAAGCCCGGCGCGAGCGCTTCGACCAGCACGACCTCGTCGATGGGATGGAAGATGCCACGGGACTCGACAAGATCGAGCAGGCGCTCCTGCAAGGCTTCCCACGTGGCCAGCTGCAGCACATAGCGCGATTGCGCGGCCACCTCCGACATGCAGCCGCAGTCGCGGTTGCTTCCCTGGCACGTCGTGACGACGACGACGCCGTACGCCCGCGCGTCGTTTGCCGTCTGGCGAACGGCCGTGCATTCGACGGCGTCGCCAGCGGATGCCAGGAGCACCACGTCGCGCAGCACCGTGGCATCCCGCGTCCCCCTGGCGGCGCGCAACATGCGTATGGCCTCGGCAAGACCACACGAGTGGCAGTTGCCGGTGCGGTTCCGGATGTTCCGAATGGCCGCGGCGGTTCGGTCGGTCGAGCGCGACAGCTGACCCTCGATGCGCACGTCACCGGCGTAGGAGATCACGCCGATCTGGAGGGACGGGCGCGCTTCGATCGCCACGCTGCGAACCGCTGCTTCCAGAACCGTCTGCAGTGCGTGGAGCGTCTGACCCGGCGTCTGCGGCGAGGCATCGACGAGCAGGACGAGGTTGAGCGCCCGCGTCTCCGGAGGGCACCGCGCGCCGATCGTGGCGCTGATGACGGCCAGCGGTTCCGCTGTGCCGTCCACCGCGACCAGCTCGGCCTCGCGTCCGGCCGTCAGGGTGCACGGGCCGGCCTGCGCCTGAGCCCGCAACGGCCACGCCGGCACCGCCACGTGCCAGGCGACGAACGCGGCACCGAGCACGGCTGCCGCAATCACGATTGGACGCGCCTGCGACGAGGCGCCGCCCAGCGGGTTCGTGCCGGTCCTTGGGCGGCACCGGGGCCTCGTGCCCGGCGTGCCCCACCGGCCGAGCGGCGTCACGGTGCCAGCGGCGGAGGCTCGGAGGGCGGCGGCAGGCTGGGCTGTGGCGATCCTTCGAGCGTAGGCATGCCGGGATCGATGCTGCGCGGTGTGGCCGTCGGCCAGCGATCCTGCGTGGGCGTCACCGCCCTGGCCGGCGGATCGGGGGGCTCGGTCGGGGTCGTTGCCGGCAGGGTTGCGGTCGCGGGCGGCCTTGCCCGCTCGGCCGTTGCGGGAACTGGGCTCGGCGCGGCGGGTGCCGTCTGCGAAGCGGTCGGCGCCACGCTGGTCTCGGCCGGCCATGACTCGCGCGTCGGCACCGCGGTGGGGACGGTCGGCGTCACCGCGTCCGTTGGCAGAGCGGTCTGCGACGCAAGCGGTGGCGCGGGCTGTGCGGCCGGCGGCAACAGCACGCGGGCGTCGTCTGACGGGGCCTGTCGTGGGCTTGGAAGCAGGTGGACGACGCGCGCATCCGCGACGAGCAATCGGCGGAGCGTGAGGCGCGCCCCAACCCAGATCGCGCGGTCGTCCTCTGGCCGGCCGTGTGCCTGCCTCGCCAGGCGCGCTATGACCAGCTGCACCTCGGCCTCAGCTTGGCTTCGGATGCGCGCATCCAGCGCGGCGTCCGCCGCAGCGGCCAGCGCAAGCCGGTAACGCCCGATGGCCGCATCGAGCGCGCGCGCCAGGGCGGGGGGCGCGGGCACGGAGCGTCCGGCATCTTCCGCCGCTTTGAGGTGCCGCCAGCCCTGAGCGAGCAGCCGTCGGATGCGCGCGTCAGGGCTCGGCGAAGCGACGAGCGTGACGGCATTCCAGGCGCGGTGAACGGGCTCGGTGACGCGCGCCGGTAGCAGCTCGCTGGCGGGACCGAGCAGCACAGCCGCCAGGAGGCCGACCGCGGCCACCACGACCGCACCGGCTGCCCGCCACGGTCGTCGCCGCGCGACGGGCGCCTGAAGGCGCAAGTCCGTGACGAGCTGCGCTTCCAGGCCGAGCAGGAACGTGGGGCTCGGCGAGCCGTCGCCCATTCGGTGGCGGAGCAACGAACGCCCTTCAGCCAGGAGCGGGCGCAACTCGTCCAGCACGTCGGCCGGCATCGGGCCGCGCCCCGAAAGGATCGCCTCGATGGCGTCGTTGAGGGCATCAGCTCGGTTCATGATCACTGTGCACTTCCTGGGCCGCCCGCATCGCCGCGGCCTTCCGCAGGGCGCGATACTGGAGCACCTTGGCGTTGGCTTCGGATACGCCCATCCGTTGTGCCGCCTCGCGGATCGAGACGCCCTCGAGGAAGCGAAGCTCGAGGATCTGGCGGTAGCGTGGCGGCAGCGGACGCAGCACGGAGAGCACCGCGTCCGCGCGCTGCTGCGCGGCCCGCTGATCCTGCGTCTCAGGCGGCTCGAAGGCCAGGGCGCTGGCCGCGAGCGGGACGTTCAAGCGGTAGCCGGCCGAACGACGGTGGTTGCGAACGGCGTTGCGTGCGATCTGGTAGAGCCAGTTCTTGAAGCTGGCCTCGCCACGAAACGAGGCGAGGCCGTCGATCATCCGCGCGAACGTGTCGGCGGTCAGGTCCTCGGCATCCGGGACGCTGCGCACCTGCGCCAGGACGAACCGATAGATGGCGTGCACGTGGCGCCGATAGAGCACGCCGAGCGCCGCCGCGTCGCCACGCCGGATGCCGATGACCAAGTCGCCATCGCTTGCGAACCCCTCGCCCTTCGGCTCATCCATCGTCCGACCACCGCCCAGAGTGTGCCAACGATCCAACCCAGCGCGTCCGCTGGTCGCGCCGTGGCAACGGCTGCGTCGGCCCAGCGCCTGCTCTAGGTTACGACACGCGGCGGTTACGACCAAGCCAACGCGAACTGCACCTGTATGTTAGACTGGCGGCCTCCGCTCACGCTGATGGCAGGCGCCGTGGAACTCCAATCGTGGCTGGATCGTGCTCGGTCTGGGGACGCTGCGGCGTTCGAACGCATCATCGCCCACTTCGAGCGGATGCTCTACGCCGTCGCCCGCCACACGACCTCGTGTGAGAACGATGCGCTCGACGGATGCCAAGACGCCGTGCTGCGCGCGTGGCAGGGCATCGCCCGCTTCGATGGCGACGCGGCGGTCGTCGGGCCGTGGCTGGCGCGGATCGTCCGGAACTGCTGCATCGATCGCACGCGAAGGGCGCAGCGCGTGCAATCCCATGCCCAGCGCGGCCTCGCCGCGGCCGACGGGGTGGCGCACCTCCTCGACCCCAATCGATCGCCGGAGGAGCTGGCGGCGGCGGGCGAGGTCGCGGCCGCGGTCGAGCAGGCCATTGCTAGGCTGCCCGCCGACCAGCGCGTGACGCTCACCTTGATGCGGGCCGGCTTCGCGTATGCGGAGATCGCCGAGACGCTGGGCATCGCCGAGGGTACGGTGAAGTCGCGCATTGCGCGCGCTCGCGTCGCACTGCGCGCGCTCCTGACCGGAGAGCCCACGATGGAACCTTTGAGCGGCCGGCAGCGTTCCAGGAGCAACAAATGAACGAACCGATCACCCTCGAGGACCTGTCCGCCTACCTCGACGACGCGCTCAACGACGAGCGCCGGGCCGCCGTCACCGCGGCGCTGGCGACCGACGGCGCGCTGCGCGCGGCGCTCGAGGCCCTGGCGTGGACCGACGCGGTCGTTCGAGCGACGCCGTTGCCCGAGCTGCCGCCCGGCCGGTCCCTTGGCCTGCCGGACAGCGCGCGGAACGCCCCGCCCCGCCCGGCGGCAAACGCGCAGACCGCTTGGTGGGCCTCGTCGAGCGGGCTCGCGGCGCTGGCGGCGGCGCTGGCAGCGGCGGCGGGCCTGGCGGCGGCGATGGCGGCCGGCGCCCCGATGGTGCCGGCCGACCCGGCCCCGACGACGGCCGCTTCGCCTACGACGTCAGCGCACAGCGCGCGCGAGCAGACCGCAGAGGCTCTTGGAAGCACCAGCACGATCGCGCTGGGCACCCCGGGGGCGGCGACGCCGGCGCGGGGCGGTGACCGGGCGCCGGCGCCGGTGCCGGGCATCGACCGAGGTGGTGCCAGCGCGTGGTTGCGCGCCGTGGCCGCCGCGGCAGCCACGTTGCTGGCCGCACTGGCCCTCCTGGTCGCCCGCACGGCGTGGTTGCGCCGCAACCGTTGACGGCGGCTAGGCGGGCTCCTACAATGCCACGGCCCGCCGCCCTTCCCCCAGAGCGGGCGTGCGTGCCCATGAGCCGTTCCAGCTCGCCAACCTTGCTCCTCGTCGACGGGCACGCCTTGGCCTATCGGGCTTATCACGCCCTGCCGCCGACGCTGAGCGCGCGCGATGGCGAGCCGACCAACGCCACGTTCGGCTTCACCTCGATGCTCATCGACGTCCTGCGCGCTCACGCGCCGACCCATGCGGCCGTGGCCTTCGATGCTGGGCGGACGGGTCGGGACCAGATCCACCCCGCCTACAAGGCCAACCGGGTGGCGATGGACGACGCCATGCGGCTGCAGATGGCGCGGATCAATGAGGTCGTCGAAGCGTTCGGAATCCCCATCTACCGCATCGAAGGCTGGGAGGCCGACGACGTCATCGCCACGCTGGCCGGGCAAGCGGCGGCGCGCGGCGTCGACACGCTGATCGTCAGCGGGGACAGCGACCTCTACCAGCTGATCGACGCGCACACGCGCGTGGTCACCAGCGGACGTCGCTTCGGCGACCCGGTCGTGTACGACGCCGCGCGCGTCGTCGAGCGGTACGGGGTGCAGCCGGCGCAGCTCGTCGACTGGAAGGGCATCAAGGGCGATCCGTCCGACAACATCCCGGGCGTGCCGGGGGTCGGCGAGAAGAGCGCCACGCAGCTGCTCCAGCGCTGGGGATCGCTGGAGGACGCGCTCCTGAACTTGGACGCCGTCGAGCCGGCGCGCCTGCGGGAAGCGCTCCGCGCACATGCCGAGGTCGCGCGGCTGGGCGTTCGGCTGGTCGCGATCCGCCACGACGCGCCGGTGGCGCTCGACCTCGATGCCTGCGCTTGGGACGCCTTCGACCGGGAGCGGGTCATGGCGTTGTTTCGGCAGCTCGACTTTCGCGCGCTGGCCGAGCGGCTCCCGGAACCGACGACGGCGGCCGGATCGACCGCGGAGTCGGATGGGAGCGCCGAACGTCATGGCCCGGACGGCCAGTATGCGGTCGTCGACACGCTGGAGGGCCTGGCCGCGCTGGTGACTCGGTTGCGCACGGCAGCTCGGCTGGCGTTCGATACGGAGACGACGAACAAGGACCCGATGCGCGCATCGCTCGTCGGGATCGCGCTCAGCGACGGGCCGGACCACGGCTGGTATGTGCCCGTGGCGCATCGCGCGGCCGTCCCGGACGACCTCCCGGTCCAGACGGTGCTTCCCGGCACCGAGGACCACGCGGCGGCCGTCGCGGCGCGTCCCGTCGAGGCGCCGCGCAACCTGCCGCTGGTCGACGTGCTCGCGGCGCTGGCGCCGGTCCTGGCCGGCGCCTCGGTCAAGGTCGCCCACCACGCCAAGTACGACGCGCTGGTCCTGCGGCGGGCCGGCCTCGAGGTGGCCGCGCCGCTGTTCGACACGATGGTGGCCGCGTGGTTGATCGACCCCGGGCGCCGCGGTTTTGGCCTGAAGGATCTGGCCTGGTCGCGGCTCGGCGTGGAGATGACCCCGATCACGGCGCTCATCGGATCCGGCAGGAACCAGATCACCATGGCCGAGGTCCCGGTGTCCGAAGCCGCACCGTACGCGGCCGCCGACGTCGACATGACGCTCCGCCTGGCCGCGCTACTCGATCCTGAGCTGGACGCATGCGGTGCACGCGAGCTGTTCGAGACGCTCGAGATGCCTGTCTCCGCCGTGCTTACGGACATGGAGGAGGTCGGCATCCGCGTCGACCCCTCGGTGCTCGACGGCATCCGCACCGAGCTTGCCGCGCGCGCGGATGCCTTGGCCGAGCGCATCCACACTGCTGCCGGCCGTCCGTTCAACATCGCGTCCCCCGCCCAGCTGGGCCAGGTACTCTTCGCGGAGCTCGGCCTGCCTGCCGCCCGCCGGACGGCCACCGGCATCTCGACCTCCGCCGATGCGCTGGCCGACCTGGCCCCCCTCCACCCGATCGTGCGCGATGTCCTCGACTGGCGCCATGTGGCCAAGCTGCGCGGGACGTACGTCGACACGCTCCCCCTGCTCATCCATCCGGAGACCGGCCGCGTGCACACCAGCTGGATGCAGACGTCCACGGTGACGGGCCGGCTCAGCTCGACCGATCCGAACCTCCAGAACATCCCAGTGCGCAGCGAGCTGGGCGGCCAGATCCGACGGGCGTTCGTCGCCGAGCCGGGCTGGCAGCTGCTCGCGGCCGACTACTCGCAGATGGAGCTCCGGATCCTCGCCGCCGTCTCGGGCGACGAGGCGCTGCGCGCGGTGTACCGCGAGGACGGCGACGTCCACGCGGCGACCGCGGCGTTCCTGTTCGACAAGCCGACATCCGCCGTGACGGCGAACGAGCGCCGCATCGCCAAGACGGTCAACTTCGGCACCGTCTACGGCATCAGCGCGTTCGGGCTGGCGCGCCAGGTCGCCTTGTCACGCACCGAGTCCCAGGCCTTCATCGACCGCTACTTCGAGCGCTACCAAGGGGTCCGTCGCTACTTCGATGATCAGCTGCAGCGCGCGGCGGAGGTCGGTTACGTGGAGACCTTGTTCGGTCGCCGACGCTACTTCCCCGAGCTCCGCCCGAGCGCACGCGTAGACCACAGCGCCCGACAGCGGGCCGAGCGGGAGGCGATCAACGCCCCGATCCAGGGCAGCGCCGCCGACATCACCAAGCGCGCCATGGTGACCATCCACGCGGCCCTGCGCGACGCGGGCATGCGCACGCGGCTCCTCCTCCAAGTCCACGACGAGCTCGTGCTCGAAGCGCCAAAGGCAGAGGTTTCGAAGGCGGCGGAGCTGGTCCGCAGCCTCATGGAACGCGCAGCGGAGCTGGATGGCGTCGCGCTGGTGGCCGACGTCTCGACCGGCCCGAACTGGGCCGAGCTTGCGCCCTACGCGCGGTCCAAGGGGTAGCGCACGGTGCCGTCGTCGCCGGCGACCGTGATGGCCAGCGTGGGGCAGGCGTGGGCTGCCGCCAACAGCGCGTCGTCGTCCTCGCCCGGCGCGGTCAGGACGGCCCGCAGCCCCGCGCCATGCGGCACCAACGCAAACGCCCCCGGTGCGGCGGCCAGGCAGGCCCCCGAGCCGACGCAGGCATGCCAGTCGATGCTCACGAGCATGGTGGGCTTCCTCCAGAGCGGTGTCCGTGGGTCCGCGGCCCAGTTCGCCGACGCGACGTTGGCGGCATCTCGCGGCGCGATGGGCACGACGCCATGAGCGCGGTGCTGCTCGACGGGCGCGGCCTGGCGGGAACGCTGCGCGCCTCAGCGCGAGCCCGCGCGTCGGCGCTCTTCGCGTTGCGCGGCCGGCCGCCCGGCATCGGCGTTCTGCTCGTCTCGGACGATCCGGCGGTCGTCGCATATGCGCGCGGGAAGGCCAAGGCGGCCGCGGCCGTCGGCATCGCGCACATCGCGGTGCGCCTGCCGGTCGATTCGGACACCTCCACGGTGCTGGCCGCATTGGTCGCGCTGCAAGCCGACCCCAAGGTCGACGGCGTCATCGTCGAGCTGCCGCTGCCGCCAAACGTCGATGCTACGCGGGTGCTGGCGGTCATCGACCCGGCAAAGGATGCGGACGGCGCCCATCCGGTGAGCCTCGGCCGACTGGCCTTCGGGCTGCCAGGACCGCGGCCGGCGACGCCCGCCGCGGTGGTCGCGCTGCTCGAGGCGGCCGGGACGCAGCTCGCGGGGGCCCAGGCCGTGGTCGTCGGTCGCTCGCGGACGGTCGGCCTGCCGGCGGCGCTGATGCTGCTGGCGCGGGATGCGACCGTATCCATCTGCCACTCGCGGACGCGCGACATGGCGGCGCTCGCGCGCACGGCCGATGTCCTGGTCGTGGCGGCCGGCGTGCCGGAGCTCATCGGCCCTGAGGCCGTCAAGCCCGGCGCCACCGTCGTCGACGTCGGCACGAACTGGCTGCCGGAGCCGCGCGCGGACGATCCCTCCGCCGGCAGGCTGGTCGGCGATGTGGCGTTCGATGCCGTGCGCGCGGTCGCGGGTAGACTAACGCCGGTGCCCGGTGGTGTCGGACCGGTGACGACGGCCACGCTGCTCTTGTCGGTGGTTGCCCTTGCCGAAGCGAACGCGGCATCATCGAATGCTGGCGCGCCGCACCGGTGAAGGGAGCTCATGCCATCCGGGCGACGAGCGGCGCCTCACCCCAGAGCGTCTCCAGGTCGTAAAACGCTCTTCGCATGGGATCGAAAACGTGTATCATCAGGGTGCCGTAGTCGAGGAGCAGCCAGCCGGATTCCGGCTCGCCTTCTCGGGCAATCGGCTTGATGCCCGCATCCTCTCGCAATCGATCCTCCACCGCTTCGACGACCGCGCGCAGTTGTCGCGTGCTGTCCGCCGAGCCGATGACGAAGAAATCTGCCATGGTCGTGACCGGTCGCAGGTCAAGGATCACGACGTCGGTGGACTGCTTTTCGCCCATGGCATCGAAGGCCAGCCGGGCGAGGGCGTCGGAATCCAGAGGCGTCTCCTTTTCATGCCGAGCATCGCTTGCTTGAGCCCAGAGTATAGGTCGCGCGCAGGGGCTGCGCCAGCCTGATCCCTCCGCTACACGCCCGGGATCGCCAAACAGGAGCATCGGGATGAACCTGAGTCGACCCGCCGTCCGCATCGCGCTCGTCGGCGCCGTCATCGCGGCCATCGCGGCCATCTCGGCGGCGCCGGGCGGCCGCGCGCGCGAGGGCGACGCATCGGAGTTGCCTGTGAGCAGCAGCCTCGTGGCAGGGCGGTTCCTGATCGGCTACGATCTGGGGTATCCCGAGGTGAACGCTCGGGCCATGGCCGAGCGCTACGGCCTCGTCCCGGATCTATGGATCGACCAGATCGCGGTCCTTGCCGTGGAAACGGAAGGGGACGCGCTGCCGCCAGGCGTCGAAGAGGCGCTCGTCAGCGAGCCCGGGGTCCGCTACGTCGAGCCCGATCAGCTCGCCTATGCCCTGGACGAGCCCAACGACCCGAACTACAGCCTCCAGTGGGCGCCGCCGCTCATGGGCGCGGAGGAAGCCTGGGACATGACGACCGGCGATCCGGACGTCGTCGTCGCGGTGCTCGACACGGGCATCGACCTCCAGCACGCCGACCTCAGCGGCAAGTTCACCTCGTACGGCCACGACTTCGTCAACGGCGACAGCAACCCGGACGACGATCACGGGCACGGCACGCACGTCGGCGGCATCGTCGGCGCTAACACCGACAACGGCGTCGGCGTGGCGTCCGTAGGCCGCGAGACCAAGCTCATGGCCATCAAGGTGTTGAACGCCAGCGGCTCCGGCAGCCATTCGTGGATCGCCGCGGGCATCACGGCGGCCGCCGACAACGGCGCCCACATCATCAACATGAGCCTGGGCGGCCCGTCGGGCAGCTCCGCGCTGCTCAACGCCGTCAACTACGCCTTTAACGAAGGGTTGCTCGTCGTGGCCGCCTCCGGCAACAACGGCAGCTCCAACCCCTTCTACCCCGCGGCGTATGCAAACGTCGTGGCCGTCGGCGCGACCAACCAGAGCGACCAGCGGGCGTCGTTCTCCAACTACGGGAGCTGGCTCGACATGACCGGCCCCGGCGTGAGCATCTACAGCAGCTGGTGCTGCACCGGCTCCGGTGGCGGAACGCCTGCGCCCTACGTGTACGCGAGCGGCACGAGCATGGCCTCGCCCAACGTCGCGGCCGTCGCCGCGCTCATCCTGGCCGTGGACCCGTCGCTGACGCAGGGCGAGGTGTGGGCGATCCTCGAGGACAGCGCCGTCGACCTGGGCACGCCGGGGCCGGACATCTACTTCGGCCACGGGCGCGTCGATGCCGAGTCGGCCGTGGAGACGGCCGTTGCCGGCGGGCCTACGGCGACGCCTTCGCCCAGCCCGACGCCCAGCCCGACGCCCACGCCGTCCATCATCGTGCTCAACCCGGTTGCCGACTCGTTCGTAAGCGAAAACGCGCCCGACGGCAACTACGGAAGCCTCCCCAGGCTCATCGCCGGTTCAGGACCGACCAGCAACGCCTACATCCGCTTCGATGCCGGCGCCGTGAACGGCACGGTGCTCAGCGCCACGCTGCGCCTGTTCGCCATCACGTCCTCGACCCCGGGGTACACGAGCCACGCCGTAGCAGACAACACATGGGGTGAGACGTCAATCACGTATAACAACGCGCCGCCGATGGGCGCGGCGGGCGGCAGCTCGGGTCCGGTCAGCGGCGGCACGTGGACGTCGGCCGATGTCACGGGCATCGTGAGCGGAGGGGGCTTGACCAGCATCGGCCTCAAGTCGACCGACACGAACCACCTCTCGATGCTCAGCCGAGAGTTCAGCGGCTCGCCGCCCGAGCTGATCGTCACGTTCATCGGCGGTGGCCCGACCGCGACGCCGGCGTCTTCCGCCACGCCAACCGTTGCACCGTCCGCCACCCCAATCCCCAGCGCGACCCCGCTGCCCACGGCCACGCCATCCGCCACCCCGCTGCCCACGGCCACGCCATCCGCCACCCCGCTGCCCACCGCCTCGCCCACCGCCTCGCCGCTGCCCAGCGCGACGCCGAGCAGCACCTGGACGCCATCGCCGGTTCCGACGGCGACCCCAACCGCGACCGCCACCAACACGGCCACGGCCACGGCAACGAACACGGCAAGCGCGACCGCGACGAACACGCCGATCCCCACGGCCACCCACACCGCCTCGGCCACGGCCACGAACACGCCAACTTCGACCGCGACGAGCACCGCCACGCCCTCCGGCCCTACGGCCACCACCGCACCGACCGCAACCCCCACCGCCACGCCCGCCACGTTCACGTTCACGACCGAGGCCGACGCCTACGTGTTGGCCGTCAGTCCGGACAGTAACTTCGGCACCGAGATTCGCCTGCGCACCGACGGGCAGCCGGTCGAACGCAGCTACGTCCGCTTCAACGTCCAAGGGCTCCCGGGCGGTGCATCGTCCGCAACGTTGAAGCTCTTCGCCCTGACCGGCTCGTCGGCCGGCTTCAGCACGCACGTGGCCTCGAGCAACGGCTGGGGCGAGCCCACCATCACCTTCAACAACGGACCCGGCTTCGGATCGTCGATTGCCAGCTCCGGGGCCTATGGGGGCGGAGCGTGGGTGTCCATCGACGTCACGAGCGCGATCGGCGGCAACGGGCTCGTCACGTTCGTCCTGAACGGCAACGATGCCAACCTGTCCGCACTTGCGGCGCGCGAGCTGTCCGGCCTTGCGGCCGAGCTGGTCGTGCTGTCGCCATAACCAGAGGCGGCCCCAGCAGCAGCCGTGGACCGCTGGCCGCGACGGCGTGCTGGCCTACGGCCGTCTAGTTGGTTGCTGCGAAGGGCAACCAGAGCCGCGCGCGAACCGGCTGCGGCAACTGCGGCGTGCTGTTCGTCGCGGCGGCGGTCGCGATGGGCGTTGGCGTGTGCGTGAGGTCGATGACCGCCGTCGGCGTCGCCGACGAGCCCTCGACGTCGACGACCGGGATCTGGAACCAGCCGTGCCCGAGCTGATCGCGGCCGAAGCGGTAGTCGACGCGGGCGTACCGGCTGAGCACGACGCGGCCGGGAACCACGGGGCGGACGGCGTACGTCAGCGTCAGCGCCCGGGACGGACCCAACCGATCGAAGCGCCACCGGGCCTCGTGGCTGGCCAGCATCTCGGGCGGCGGCGCGTAGGCGTCGGGTTCGGCGACGACGGCTGACGGCAGGCCGTCCCGGATCACGATCTGGCCCAGGCTCCCCACGTCGATCACCAGGCCGGCGAGGCGCTCGAACAGGCCGACGAGCTGCGCGCTCTCGACCCGATCGAACGCGAGCTCGGGGCGCGAGGCAAGGCCGGCCAGGTCGGGCCCGCAGTCGCCGGCGCACACGGTGGCCAGCTCGATGCCGGCGCTCGTGAGCGCCAATGCCGCGGCGCGCAAGGGCGCGTCGCTGCCCGCCGGCTCGCGGCCGTCGGTCAGGAGGATCACAGCGGCGCCGACGTCAGGCCGGCGCTGGCCCATTAGGATCGCCGCGCGCCGCAGCGCCGCACCGATGGCGGTGCCGCCGTCCGGCCGAAGGCCGTCGACCGCGGCCTGCACGCTCGCGAAGTCGTCGGTCAGCGGCACCTCGCGCGTCACGCGATCCGAGAAGGCGACGAGCCCAATGCGCGCGCGCCCAGGTTGGAGCCCGCCGACGAACGCCGCCACGGCCGCCTTGGCGTTGTCCAGCCGATCCAGCGCGCGCATCGAGTCCGAGTGATCGACGACGAGGACTGCGTCCAGGTCGCCCGGAGGCTCTGGGCACGCGAAGGCAACGGACATGGTTACGGTGATGGGTTCGCCGACGGCCACGCGGGCGGCGTTGGCCGTGCGGCGTGGGCCGATGTCGCAGGGACCGGTGCCCTCGTCGACGAACGTCTCCACCCACGGGTCCGGTAGCACGACCGTGCGGGTGAAGCCGAGCGCGCTGCGCAGGTGGACCGACCCCGCGCGGAGCGTCTGCTGGCGGCCGAGGAGGAGCGGCTCGGCGCGATAGCGGAGAACGCGCGCCTCTATGCCCACCCGCCAGCGCAGGACGCCGGGCGCGCCGCCCACCAGGGCGGGCGGGACGGCGCCGTCCGGCAGGGGCAGGAACGACACGGCGGGCAGCTCCTCGACGAGCACCGAGCGGGTCTCAGGCCCGGCCAGGCGGGCGCCAAGCGCGTCCAGGCGCGGCGCCAGCCCGGCGGCGTCTGCGCCCTCGAACACCAACGACTCGTCGGAGGCCAGCGCGCGCAGCCGGGCGCTGCAGCTGCCCAATGGGCAGATCACGGCCGTTCCGGCACCCGCGCGGGTGATGGCGTCCGCCGCCACGTCGATGGCCGAGGTATCGGTCGACGCCCCGTCCGTGGCCACGACGACCAGCGCGGCGGCATCGGGCACGCGGTCGGCCAGGAGCGCACCGGCCGCGTCGAGCCCCTTGGCGAGCCGCGTCTGTCCGCCGGTGCTCGCCTGCGCCACCACGCGCGCGCGCAGCCCCATGAGGTCGGTCGTGAAGCCTACCTGCTCGCGCACCGCCACGTCGAACGTGACCAGCGCGGCGCGCACCGGGAGGGGCGCCAGGCGGTCGATCATGGCCGCCAGCCCCTCCCGCGCTGCCGCCAGCTTGACGCCGTCCATAGACCCCGAGACGTCCAACACCATCACGACGTCGATCGGCATCGTCCCCAGGCACTCGGCGCCCAGGCCGATGGTGACGGTCACGGGATCGCCCAGCCGGACCCGCGCAGGGTGGACCTCACGCCCTGCGGCCAGCTCACATGATTCGCTCTTCGGCAGCGCCACCATGACCGGCGGCGCCGCGACGGCCTCCAGCTCGTGGTGTTCAGGACCGTCCGGCGGCGAATGGAGCTGCCAGCGCACGGTGCCGGCCGCCGGAGCGCGCGCCCCCCACGTCAGCGCGTCCAACCGATAGCGCACCTCAACGGCCTCGCCGGCGGCGATCGGAAGATCCCAGCGTAGGAGCCGAACGCCCTGCGACGCAGGGGCCGGGCTCGCCGCCGACGCCTCGCCGAACGCGGCGTCCGTGCGCTCCTCCAGCACGGCGCTGGCAACCGCGCGCAGCGGCGTCGGGGCGCCAGCCAGCAGCGGCCCGGCCAGCGCCGCCGCCAGCGCCGGGTAGTCCGCAAGCTCCGCCGTCCACGCCGTGCCGGGGTCGCAACCGCCGCCCAGGCATACGGTCACCAGCTCGATGCCGCGCTCTGCTGCTCGCTCCCGGGCGGCTGACCAGCGCATGCTCGTTTCGGCCAGGGCGCCCTGATGCGCCACGTAGTAGACGACGTCGTGGAAGCCCGGCGTGGGGGCAAACGCATCCAGCGCGGCTTGGATGGCCTGCGGCCCGGGCTCGCCCGGGAAGCGGGTGGCGTCGAGCGGGTTCGCGCTCCGCAGGCGGTTGCGGAACCCGTCGTCGTCCACTCCCGGCGGAAGCAGATCGGGCTGCCTGGGACCGGCGACGGCGATCCCGATCCGCCCTCTGGTCCCCAGCACGCCCGCGATGAAGGCGTCGGCCAGCGCGGCGGCGCCGGAGAGCGCCTCCGTTGGCCTTGGCGGCTGGAAGACGGCCATCACACGCCTTGGACGACGGAACCCAGCGCAGCCTGAGCTGGCGGATAGGCGCACCGTGACGGAGATCGGCTCCCCGACGCGTGCCCGCTCCGGGGCGACGAAGCGCTCGGCGGCCAGCTCGCAGCCGGATGACTGCGCGACGATCGCAGCGCCGGGCGGCTGGAATGCAGCCACACCGCAACACGCGACGGCGACGGCCACGCAGCGCCGGGAAACCTGCATGCGATCCTCCAAGCGGTCGTGCGTGGCCAAGCTCGGTGCGATGACCGGGCTGCCGGCGCGTTCATGGCCGCGCCTCAATGCTAGCCGATCGGATCGCGCCGTACGGGCAGCGTCATGCAGCGGCAGCCGCCCCCGCCGCGGCTGGACTCCGCGCCCGCCATCATCACCGCGCATCGGCCCGGAGCGAGCAGGTCGACCGTTCCCGCGGCCACGTCCTCGGCGTGGACCACCCGGAATCCCCGGGCGGCGAGCGCCTCGAACGTGCCGCGGTTGCGCGCGTAGCCGATGACCTTGCCGGGAGCGAGGGCGAGCAGGTTTGCGCCGCTGGCCCACTGCTCGCGCACCTGGCGGACGGGGTCGTCGCCGCCGCAGTGCACCGGATCGAGCGGCATGCCCAAGCGCGCCAGTGCCGACAGCAGGCCGTCCTCGATGGCAAAGCGCGCGACGCGGCCGTCTTGGACCCTGGCGCTGACCACCCGGCTGCGCTGCGGGCCGACGACGAGCGGTTCGAAGACCGCGCACAAGTCGTGGTCGAGCATCGTGAAGATCATGTCCAAGTGGATGGTGGCGCGGGCTCGCGGCAGGAGGACGATGACCACGTCGATGATCTGTCCGCTCGCGCCCACGGCCTGGAGCAGCCGATCGATGCCCGCCACGGAGGTCCGCTCGCTGCACCCGATGACCAGAAGGTCATCGCGGAGCACGTGGACGTCGCCGCCCTCGAACTTCACGGGCGCCGCGCCGGCCTGCTCCGCCACGCCGTCGACCAGCCCTTCGGTGCCCTGGAGCAGCGGATGCCAGCGGAACACCGCGCGCATGATCATGGCCTCGGTGCCCCGGACCTGGCTGGCCATGGCGCCGACGATCCCCCGCGAGCCCACGCAGAACGCGGGATCGCGCGTGAAGAAGGCGTTGGGCGACGGCGGGATGGCCCAGCCGGCCGGGTTGATGGCAGCGGCCAAGCTCGCTTCGGGGTGCCGCACACCCTCGATGAGCGCGTGCGCAAGCTCGTCGGCGGGCCGTTCGGCCAGCGCCGGCGCGAGCTGCGGGCAATCGTGCCAGCGGCAGACCGCGTCCAGGAGGGCTTGGCGCGGCTCGGGTTCGGCCAGGACGTCGGCGAGGAGCTCGCGCAGGTAGTGCACGCGCGCCGTGCGGCCCAGCACAGCCGTCAGCTGGCGATGCTCGCGCTCGGCGGAATCGAGGAACAACACGTCGTTGTAGAGCAGCTCGGTGGCGTTGGCCGGCGTGACCGTCTCGAGCTCGGAGCCGGGCCTGTGGACGATGACGGAGCGCAGCGTGCCGATCTCGGAGGCGATTGCGATCGGGGACATGCATGCTCGCTTCTGGCCATGGCTTGGGCGGACATCGTACGGCGGGCGCTTCCAGCGCCCGCCTGCGGCCAGGATAGCGGAGTCGGTCGCAGCGGCAAGGGATCCTCTCCGTTGATGGCGGTGCATCGAGGGGTCGATCACTCGACGACGATCTCGATCCGGTCGCCGCGTCGATCGGTCGTGCTCAGGACGGTGCCGCGGAAACCGGTCGCCACGGCCTCGCCGACGGCGTCGGCGATCGCGTCGATCTCGGGCACGCCCTGCGGTACGAGGCGGTCGAGCAGCTGGGCCAGCGCACGCGCAAGCGCGTACGGGACCGTGACGTCCGCTCGCGGTTCCGAGCCCCCGGCGGCGGCGACGCGGATGCGCAGCCACCTGGGAGCGGAGGGGCTGCGCCCGGCGGGGCGCGCTGCGTCCCCGCCGAGCGCAGCCAGGAGCCGCGCGCCTTCAGCGGCCGACAGGCGGCCCTGTTCGACCATCCGAAGGACCTGCAGGCGCGCGTTGGTGCCGGTCATCCGGCGCCGCCTCCCGGGCCGGCCATCAGGCGCGCGCCGCGCCGAGGGCCGAGATGAGGCGCTCGGCCTCCTCCGCGGAGATCTTCCCGCCCTCGACCATGCGCAGGATGGTCATGACCTCCTCGGCGTTGGCGGCGCCGCCCGCCGCCGCACCCGGCGGTGCGGAGGGCACGCCGCTCGGAGCGCGCGGCCCTTCCGACGGGCCGCGGAACGCCCACGCCGCTCCGCGCGGGTCATGGCGATGGAGGCGTTCGGAGGCATGGCGCTCGGCGCGCTCGCCCATCCGCTCGGCCTTCTCGGCCATGCGGCGCAGCTTGCGCTCCACCTGCTCCGCGGCGCGCTCGCCCGCGTGCTGGAGGCGCTCGGCGATGCCCTCGACCTGATCGAGCGACAGGCCGCGTTGCGCCAGCGTCTCGGGCAGGCCGCCGACGGCCTCGGTGATGCGCGCGCTGATCATCTCCGCGATGCCTTCGACCTGGAGGCCGATGCGCTCGGCCATGCCGCCGAGCGGCTCGCCGTCCATCGCCCCCTCCCAGCCCTCGTGGCCGGGGCCGCTGCCGAGGCGCACGGACCCGCCGGCGGCCAGGTCGAGCGTGGCGCCGCCGTCGCCGAGCACGGCCTCGTAGCGCGCGGCCGGCGCGCCGGGCGCGCGTGCCGCACCGGGCACGTCAACTCGGACCCGGCCGCCCGCGGCAATGGAGACCGCGGCGTTGAGGGCCTCGGGCACGTGCCACCGGATGCCGCCCCCCGCCGTCAGCCGGTAGGCGCCACCGTTCCTGGGCGTCACGACGACCTTGGCGCCGCCGCCGGCGGTGACGGCCAGGTCACCCGACACGTCGACGATCCGGACGCTGCCGCCCACCATCGGCAGCCGAAGGTCGCCGCGAACGTCAGCGATCCGGGCGCTGCTCCCGATGGCCGCGATGTCCAGGTCACCGGCCACCCCCTCGGCGGTAAACGCGCCGCCGATCGCGCCCAGCGTCGCGGGGCCCACGTCCGCCAGGCGCGCGTCGCCGTCGACGCGCTCGCCGTCCACGGCTCCCAGCACGCCCCGCACGCTCACGGCAGCCGGCAGCGCGCCGAGGACCAGCCGCGCCCCGCGCGGCATCTCCAGGTCGCCGCCCTCCGCAAGATGGACGCGGACGCGCTCCCCATCCCGCTCGATGCGCGGCGCGTGCGCGCCGCGACCCCGTGCGCGCACGCCGACGTCGCCGCCGCGGACGCGCAGCGCGCCGTCGTCCACGCTGACCACGACCTCGGCCACGGCCTGGCCGTCCTCAAGCCTGGCGGCGTTTGGCGCCGACCAGCCGGGATCCGCTGCGTCTGCCGCGTCGGAGTGCCCTCGCGGTCCGTCCTGGCCGCCTTGGCCAAGCGCGCCGTCGATCGGCGACTGCTCGGCCACGGCCGGCTCGTGCTCTGTGCTCATGCGCTCTTCGTCGTTCATTCGCTTTCTCCACTTAGGATGCGCAGCGCCTCCTCGGCGCCGATCTCGCCAGCATCGAGCCGTTCGAGAACCGCGCGCCGCTCCGCACCGGAGAAGGTCGGGCGCTCCTCGGCGCCCGGCTCGTAGCCCATGGCGCGGATGATGTCGTGGAGGCGGCTGCGGATCGTCGGGTAGGACAGCCCGAGCTCGCGCTCCATGCGGTTGAGCTTGCCCTCGCAGCGGACGAACGCCTCGACGAACGCCAGCTGCTCGCGCTCCAGCCCGGCAAACGGGCCGCCGTGGAAGCGGCCCTCCACGGTCGTGTCACAGGCGGGGCACCAGTAGCGCGTGACGGCGAGCGCTTCACCGCATGCGGGACAGGTGCTGAGGGTTGGGTTCATGGGCAGCTCCACGCCACACGGTCGGATCCAGACCGGGCATAGGCTAGCCGATCGGCGCAAGAAAGTCAATACCAACCTTCAGATTCTCAAGCAGCCCTTGTGTTATTCTAATCTCCAGCCGGTTCGGGACCTACCCCTCTAGGACAGCGCCATCGGGGATGCCCAGCTCGCCCTCGCCCGCGTCCAGGACCACGTCGCCGCGCACGACGACGTCGCGCCCAAACCGGACGTCGCCGCGGACGACCAGCGACCGGCACGCGATGAGCGACGGCACGCCGTGTGGAAAGCGCGCCTCCATGGCGGCGAGGGCGCCAAAGTACCGCTCGTCGAGCACGACGCGCGGGACCGGTCGGCCCTCGGCGACGAGGCTGCGGGCGGGCACCACCTGCCAGCTCGGGTCGACCTCGTATGCATCCGACCGAAGCACCAGCAGGTCGTCCGTGCGCTTGACCGGCGCGAACCGCGTCCTTGGCACGCGGACGGCGCGTGCTCCGGGGATGACGGCGATGGCGGAGCCCATGGCCGTCTCGAGCTGGAAGACCGGCGGCGAGCCCGGCTGGGTCGGGTCGATCGGCTTGCAGTTGCGGATCAGCGGCAGCGGAAGCACCCCGCCGTGCGCCGCGAGGATCGCGTCCAGGCGCATCAGGTCGAACCATAGGCTGTTCGTGTTGAAGTACCGATAGCGCAGAACGTCCTGGAACGCCTCCAGCTCTTCGGGCGGGCACTGCGCGAGCTCTCTGAGCACCAGCCCCCCATCGGGCCGGCGCGCCAGATGCCCGCCCTTGCGGTCGGCCGCCGTCCGATCGGCCACCTCCATGGCGAACGGGATCCGTTCGGTAGCGAGCCAGCCAAGCAGCGACGCATCCAGCACCGCCCCGAGGTTGTCGATGTTGCTGACGAACGCAAAGCGGTAGCCTGCGGTCAGGAGCGCCGGCAGCAGCCCGCTCGAGAGGAGCGCCGCGAAGAGGTCGCCGTGTCCCGGCGGGCACCAGGTCTTCTGTGGATCATCCGGCCACTCGGCGGGCAGCAGCGTGGCCGCGTCGACCTTTGGGACCTGGTGCTGCACGAACTCCAGCGGGACGTCCTGCGCCGACAGCTCGGGGTACGCGGCGAGCGCCGCCAGGGTCGCCCCGCGCGTGGCAAAGCTGTTCATGAGCACGAGCGGCAGCCGCGCGTCCTGCTGCCCGCGAAGGTGGAGGACCTGGCGCACCGTGAGGTCCAGGAACGAGAGCGCATCGCGCACCGGCACCAGGGACTTGGGGCCGCGCATGCCCATGCTGGTCCCCAGCCCGCCGTTCAGCTTGATGACCACCGTCCGGTCGAGGGCGCGGATGCCCGTCTCCGCGTACTGCCCGAGGTCCTCCGACGACGGCAGCGCGTCCAGCGGCAGCGCCTGGTCGGAGGGCAGCGTTCCGGTCGCCCCCTCGCGCAGCGCGGCGTACGCCGCAGCAAAGGCGCGGACCGCGACATCGGGCACCCCGGCGGCCGCCATGCGCGCGGCGAAGGGCGCAAACGCCTCGTCTGGGTTGGGCAGCGGCCCGGGCATGGGCACCCTCCTGGAGCGGCCACGCGGCGATGATACCATGCGCCGGGCGGCCGTTCTTGAACCGCCGCGTGCCGTCGGCGATAATGCGCGGCCATGCGCGCTCGCCGCTTCGGCGAGCGGCGGCGCCAGGAGCAAACGCATGCGCACCTTTCGATCGAACCGAATCGTCCAGCTAGCGGCCCTACTGACCCTCCTGCCCTTTGGGCTGGCGCTCGTCGCCTGTCGGGGCATGGGCGGCTATCCCCAGCCGAGCGCACAGGTCGACGCGCCGCCGGCGGGCGCCGACGCCTACCCGCCGCCGGCAGAGGACGAGGCCGAGCCGCTCGTCCCCGCCGACCCCAACGACCTCGGCGGTCGGTCCTTGATCATCGGCACCGACGCCACCTACCCGCCGTTTGAGTCCGTCGACGACGGCGGCGCCATCGTCGGCTTCGACCCGGACCTCATGGAGGCCATCTGCGACCGTGCCAACTGCGCGGCGGAGTTCCAGAACACGGCGTGGGACGGGATCCTTGCCGCGCTGGCCGCCGGCGAGTTCGACGCGCTCATGAGCGCCATGACCATCCTGCCCGAGCGCGAGGTGGAGAGCGGGGGCACGTTTACGATCCCGTACCACGAGATCGGCCAGGTGATCCTCCGCCGGAGCGACGACGCCACCGCCTTCGACCCGACGACGGCCGTCGTCGGCGTCCAGACGGGCACCACCGGCGACCAATCCGCGACCGACTCGCTCAAGGTGGCCGAGGCCAACATGCGCCGCTTCGAGTCCAACGCGCTGGCCGTCGAGGCCCTCCTCGTCGGGGACGTCGACGCGGTGATCTGCGACGACCCGACCGCGGCCAACTACGCGTCGGCCAACGCGGGCGCGCTGGTCGTCGACGGCGCGCCGTTCACGACCGAACACTACGGCATCCTGGTGCCCGACACGTCGCAAGACGTCCTCGCGGCGTTCAACAGCGCCATCGCGGCCCTGGAAGCCGACGGGACGCTGGATGCGCTGAAGGCCCGCTGGCTCGCACCCGACGCCGAGGCCGTGCCGTAGCGGACGCGCCGGCGCCACCGCCGGAGCCAGGGCGACGGGCCGCACCGATCGGGCTGGCCGATCGGCCGTGGTGGCTCGTCGCCCTCGGCCTGGCGCTCGCGGTCGTCACGGCGCAGGTGGCCGGCGACCTCGGCGCCCAAGCCACGCTGCGCTTCCTCTCGCTGGGCCTCGCCGTCACGGTGCGCGTGACGCTGGTCAGCTTTGCCATCGCGCTCGTGCTCGGCCTGGTCGCCGGCCTGGCGCGCACGGCGCCCAACCGCATTGCCCGCCAGCTGGCCACGCTCTACGTCGAGGTGGTGCGCGGCGTGCCCATGTTGGTGCTCCTCCTATGGGTTGGCTTTGCGCTTGCGCCGTTGGCCGTGGCCTTCCTCCGCGACGCGGTGCTGGTGCCGCTTGCCGCGCTGGCCGGCGACGGCGGGCTGCTCGGGCCGATCGGGGCGCGGGCCGCAGCCGCCGCAGCGGCCTGCCGGCGGCCGTCGGCCTGCCTCCCGTACGAGGCGCGCGGCATCGCGGGCCTGGCCATCGGTTACGGGGCCTACATCGCGGAGGTGGTGCGCGCCGGCATCGAATCAGTCCCGCGCGGCCAGCTGGAGGCGGCGGCCTCGCTGGGCATGACCCGACGGCAGGGGATGCGCTTCGTCGTGCTCCCGCAAGCGCTCACCGTGGCGCTGCCGCCCCTGGGCAACGACCTGGTCGCCCTGCTCAAGGACAGCGCGCTGGTGAGCGCGCTGGCCGTGCCCGAGCTGACGTACCAGGCCCGGCTGCAGGTGTCGCGGACGTTTCAGGCGCTGGAGGTCTGGAACCTGGTGGCGCTGGTCTACCTGGTCCTCACCTTGGGGCTCAGCCTGGCGGTTCGCGCCGTGGAGCGCCGGGTCAACCGCGGCCGCTGAACATGGGGTATGACACCGACGGCGTGGCACATGGGCCTTGATGCGTGCGCGACTCAGGCTTCACGACGTGGGCGTTGGGACGCGAGTGTGGCCAGAGCTTGGATCGATGCCGTAATGGGCTTTGGGTTATCGGACGCCTTCACGCCGCCTGGGCGTGCCCGCTTCGGTCCCTTTTCTGGATCTCCGGGCCGCCGTCGCAGTGCCGTCCTGTCGCGGCGGAGGGCAGCCGCGCCGCCGGCTCGCCGTTTCCCAATGCCAGCCATATCATCGCCCCATGCCCACGCCGCCCGACCTGCCGCCGCTCGCCGCCGCGCTTGCCGCTGCCCCGCTGCTCGTCGTCGTGGGGCTCATGCTGGGTCGCGGCTGGGGCAGCACGCGCGCAGGGCCGGCCGGCTGGCTCGCCGCCGTGGCGGTCGCCGCCCTCGCGTTTGGCGCAGGCCCGGAGCTCCTGGCCGTAAGCCAGGTGCGCGGCATCGTGCTCTCGCTCTGGGTGCTCTATATCGTCTGGGCCGCGCTCCTGCTCTACCACGTGACCGACGAGGCCGGCGCCATGGCGGACGCCGGCGCCGCGCTGGCCCGTGTCACGGGCGACCCGCTGCTGCGCTTCCTCGTGCTGGGCTGGGCGTTCGCCTCGCTGCTTCAAGGCGCGACGGGCTTTGGCGTCCCAGCCGCTGTGGTCGCGCCGCTGCTCGTCGCCCAGGGCTTCGACCCGGAGGACGCGGTGGTCGCGGTGGGCGTGGCGCACGGCTGGGCGGTGACGTTCGGGTCCGTCGGCACCTCGATGGCGGCCATGCTGGCCGTCACCGGGCTGAGCGCGGCCGAGACCGCGCCGCAGTCCGCCGCGCTCCTCGGCGCCGCATGCCTGGCGTGCGGCATCGCGACGGCGTGGGTCCATGGGGGCGCGGCGAGCGTCCGCCACGCCGCGCCGGCCGTGTTGGTCATGGGGGCGGCCATGGGCGGCGTGCAATGGCTGGTGGCCGGCACCGCGGCCTGGCCGCTGGCCGCCATCGCCGGCGGCGCGGCCGGGCTGGCCGTGGCGCCGGTCGTCGCGCGGCTGCCGCGCTACAACGGCGGCCGTCAAGCGGCGCCCCGACCTCCGGGAGCGCTGCCGCTGGGGCTGGCGCTCGGCGGCTACGCGGCGCTCGTCGCCGTCGTCCTGTTGGTGGCCATCGTGCCGGGCCTGGCCGCCCTACTCGATCGGTTCGCGGTGTCGGTCGCGCTGCCGGCCACCGAGACGGCGCGCGGCTGGGCCAACCCGGCCGGCCCGACGCGCGCCATCAGCGTGCTCGGCCACACGGGCGCGCTGATCAGCTACGCGGCCGCCATCGCGGCCGCGATCTACGCCGCGCGCGGCCGATTCCGCTCAGGAGCGGCAGGCCGCATCGCCCGGCGGACCGTGCGCGCCGCCGTCGCGCCCACGCTCGGGATCGCCTGGCTGGTCGGCATGGCGCAGGCCATGGGCGACAGCGGCATGACGTTTGCGCTCGCCGAGGCGCTGGAGCGAGCCGCCGGGTCGGCCTATCCGGTCGCGGCCCCGGCCGTCGGGGCGCTGGGCGCCTTCGTCACGGGCAGCAACGCCAACAGCAACGTCTTGTTCGCCTCGCTTCAGCGGGATACCGCCGCGCTCCTTGGCATCAGCGCCGCCTGGATCCTGGCGGGCCAGAACGTCGGCGGCGCCATCGGCAGCGCCTTTGCGCCCGCCAAGGTGGTCGTCGGGGCGAGCACGGTCGGGCTGGCGGGCGCCGAGGGGCGCATCCTCAGGCGGACGATGGGCGCGGGGCTGGTCATCGTCGCGGCGTCGGGGCTGGCGACCGCGGCGCTCGTGGCGCTGGCCGGGGCGAGATGATGGGAGCGACCCTCTTGGGGCGCGATCCCGCCCGGTGCACGGGCCGCAGCGCGGCAAACGGCTGCGGGGCGCATCGCCGGCCAGGTGTCCACGCACGCCACGTCGACGTGTTGTATGGTTCGAAACCACCCCGCAGGAGGCTTGAGCCGTTCGGGTTTGACCTGCTCCCAACGGAGGGATGGCATGATCGGTTCCAGGCATCATCGGTCCGCCTGCAGCGCCTTCCTTGCGGCGCTGACCTTCGTCCTCTTCCACGTCGTGCTCGGCTGGGCCGCCGGCCCGCTGCGCGCCGAGCCCGCCTCGCCCAGCGCTCCCGGCAGCTGCGCCCTCATCTCGGTCCTTAGAACGTCCTCAGGCACCATCCTCCTCGGGGAGACGCTCGAGATCGAGCTGTTCACGATGGACCTCTGTCACCTCGAGGTTGCGCCGGTCCACGTCGTGCTGGTCCTCGACGCCTCCGATGCTGCCGTCGGCGCGATCGGCGAGTGGCAGGTCGCCGCCGCCCGCCAGGCGGTGATGTCGCTCGATCTGCGCAATCAGCCCTGGCTGCGCGTGGGCGTGGTCTATGGGCCCACGCCCGACGCGCGCTGTCCCCTGACGGACAATACGAGCCGCGCAAGCGGCTGCATCGGCAAGATCACGACCTCCTCGTCCGCCTCGTGGGCAAGCGGCCTGGACGGCGCCCGCGAGCTCCTTGAGGCTGCACAACGCGACGTGCCGGTCGGTGACCCACTGCCGCGGGAGATCGTCGTCCTGTTCGCTGCGGGCGCCATCGACGATTGCGAGCCGGCCGTCGCTGCGGCCACGGCGCTGCGGGCGCGGACCGCAACCGTCGTAACCGCGTGCGTGGGCCCCGACTGCGCGACGGATTGCCTCCAGCGCCTCGTGGTCGACCAGAGGGACAACCTCCCGATCGACATCGACACCAGGCCACTGGCCACGCGGTTGCGGCGCTTCGTGGTTCCCACCGACGGGCCGCCGTCTATCCCGCGGCTTCACGTGACGCACGCGCTGCCCAACGATGTCGCCTTTGTCGAGGAGAACGCGGTGCCGCCGCCCAACACCATCGAAGATGGCGGGCGCAAGCTGGTATGGCGCATGGCGTTCCTGCCCGTCGAGGGGGTGACGCTGACCTATCGCGTGAAGCCGCTCGCGCCCGGATGGACCGAATTGGGCGGCATCACCATCGATTACTTCGACAACGACGGTCGACAGGAGGTCCGCCAGCTCGGTCCCTTGGTCCAGGTGCTCGCCCCGGCCCCTCCCAGCGGGGAGTCCGAAGGCCGCACGACCGCCCTTCGGCTTTACCTGCCGAGCTTGCTGAGAGGCAGCTTGAGCACAAGCCGGCCGGAAACCGGCGACTAGAGCCCCACGCGGGAGCGCGCGTCGCGGCCCTCGATCCCAGCCCCGACGACGCGCAGCTCCACGATGCCCAGCCGCAGCACGTCGCCCGGCGCCACCGGCGCCTCGCCCACGATGAGGCGCCCGTTGAGCCAGGTGGGGCTGTTGCGGCTGAGGTGACGCACCAGCGCGCCGCCATCGTCGCCGACGCGCAGCTCGGCGTGGCGGCGGGAGACGCTCAGGTTGGACAGCGCCACGTCGCAGGCCGGATCGCGGCCGAGCTGCAGGACGCCTGCCGGCGCTAGCGGCACCCGGTGCGCGCCATCGTCGTCCTCCCAGACCAGCGCGACGCGCGCGGGCGCTTCCCTGTCAGCCATGCCGTCATCCTCGAGCGGAGCGCGGCCGTCGGGCGACGGTTGCGCGGAGGGCACTGTACCTAGGCAATCGCTCCTCGACAAGGCAGGCGGGAAGCGTTAACAGCGCGCAAAGTTAGGAGCGGGACCCCGCCGTCCCTACCATCAACGCCGACGCGCGCGGGCAGGACGCCCGGTTTTGTTCGAGGAGCTTGGCACGATGCGACGAATCACCGCGGTCCTCTTCGACTTGGACGACACGCTGATCAGCTGGGAGGGCGCGGGCGGCTACTGGGCGGACTTCCGGCGCGACCGGACCGCAGGCGTGCACGCCCACATGACGGCGCGCGGCGTCGCGCTGCCCGACCACGACGCGTTCCACCAGCATGTGAGCGTGCACTTCGTCGAGGCGTGGAACGCGGCCAAGCTCGACCACGTAGCGCCGCGCGTCGACCGCTCGCTGCTCGAGGCCCTGGCCAGCCTGGGCGTGGACGTGCGCGACATCGACGCCGAGGCTTTGCTGGCCGCCTACGGCTGGCAGCCGGTGCCCGGGGTGCGCCCGTTCGACGGCGCCGCCGACGTGCTCGCCGGGCTGCGCGCCCGGGGCTACCAGGTCGGCCTGGTCACCAACTCCATGGAGCCGATGTGGATGCGCGACATCGAGCTGGCCGCCTTCGGGCTGCTCGACCACTTCGACGTCCGCCTGAGCGCCTCCGACGTCGGGTTCATCAAACCGCACCCCGCCATCTTCGGCGCCGCTCTCGAACGGCTCGACATCGAGCCGGAAGAGGCGATCTTCGTCGGCGACCGGCTGGACAACGACGTGGCCGGCGCCCAGGCGGCAGGCATGGTCAGCGTGCTGATGTGCCCACCGCACATCGCCACGCGCGAGCAGCACCGGGCGCGCGACATCACGCCCGACTTCACGATCACGGCGCTGGCCGAGCTCGAGGCGGTGCTGGAGCGCTTTGGGCGCCCGGAGGCTCGCTCCGAATTGGAGCCGGAGGCTGTCTCCTGCTGCGGATAGGCGGCTCGGCAGCCAGTTGGCCGGAACGGAGCCCGGTGCTACATTTTTGTAGAGACATGGCTCTCTGAGGTGCTTTCGATGTCCACTACCCAGATCTCCGCCCACATCCCGATGGACCTCAAGGTTCGACTCGAACGTTATGTCCGCATGTCCGGCATCACGCGCACGCACCTCATCGAGCAGGCCCTGGCCCATCATCTCAGCGCGCTCGAATCCCTCCCCGAAGACGCGATCGTCCCCGCGCGCCTCGTTCTGACGCCCGAGAGCGCCGAACGTGTCCTCGACCTACTGGATCGCCCACCGGAGCCGACCGAAGAGATGCGTCGGCTCTTCGATGACCCTTGAGATCCGCGCGCTCGCGGCCACGGATGACCGAAGCGCGTTTCGATCCGGCGACGAGGCGTTGGACCTGTTCTTCCATCGCTACGCGGGCCAAAACCAGTTCCGACACCACATCGGCGTCTCGTACATCGCGGTGGAGGGGGCCCGGATCCTCGGGTTCGCCACGGTCAGCACGGCGGCGCTCGATGCCGAGGCCCTGCCGACCGAGCGCGGCCTACCGAGGTACCCCGTCCCGATCCTGCGCGTCGCGCGCCTGGCCGTCGACGCGGACGCACGGGGCCGCGGGATCGGCATGGCCCTGATGCGGCATAGCATCGAGCTTGCGGAGCGCCTGCGGGACGACGTTGGTTGCGTTGGCGTCGTCGTCGACGCCAAGCCCGATGCGCTCGGATTCTACGAGCGGCTCGGCTTCCAGCCCATCGCGCTGGTAGAGGGGGCCGTCCAGCAGCGACCGCCTGCGCAGCCGCTCTTCCTCGCGCTCGGAGCCGTCCCGCGCCGGCGGTAGGTCGGCCCTATCGCATGGCCGTCGGCGCCCGCGTGCTACACTGCCGCGCGCCGCGCCCCACGCGTGGTCCGTGAAGCCGGTGGAGCGCCCGATGACCGAACCTCGCCGCCAAGCCTCAAGCGGGATGACCGGCGATGCGCTGCGCATCGCGGTCATCGGCGGCGGGCCGGGCGGGCTGTACGCCGCGCTGCTCCTCAAGAAGCAGGACCCGCGGCGCAGGGTGACGGTGTTCGAGCGCAACGCCGCGGACGTCACGTTCGGCTGGGGCGTGGTGTTCTCGGCCGAGACGCTGGACAACCTGGCCGCCGCCGACCCAGAGAGCTTCGCCGCCATCCGGGCGCGCTTCCGCTACTGGGACGACATCGACATCCACGACCGTGGCACGGTCACCACCAGCACCGGCCACGGCTTTTGCGGCTTCGCGCGGCGCGACCTGCTCCTGGTGCTCCAGGAGCGCTGCCGGTCCCTGGGCGTCGACGTCTGCTTCGAAACCGAGGCGCCGCCGCTGTCCGCGCTGGCCGGCCACGACCTGATCGTGGCCGCCGACGGGATCAACAGCGCCGTCCGCGAGCAGCTGGCCCACGCGTTCGAGCCGTCGCTGGACTGGCGGCGGTGCAAGTTCGCCTGGCTGGGCACGACCCGGCCGATGGACGCCTTCGCGTTCATCGTGCAGGACACGCCGTACGGCCTTATCCAGGCCCACGCCTACCCGTACGAGGACGGGCTGGCCACGTTCATCCCGGAGTGCCGCGAGGAGGTCTGGCAAGCCGCCGGCCTGGCGGACGCGACGGAGGACGAGACGGTCGCGTTCTGCCAGGACGTCTTCGCCGACTTCCTGGACGGGCACCCGCTGCTGTCGAACAAGTCGATCTGGCGCTCGTTCCCCACCATCCGCTGCGCGCGCTGGCACGCCGGCAACGTCGTGCTGCTCGGCGATGCGGCGCACACGGCCCATTTCTCGATCGGGTCCGGCACCAAGCTGGCCATGGAGGACGCCATCGCGCTGGCCGAGGCGCTGGCGGCCCACGGGACGGCCGACATGCCGGCCACGCTCCAGGCGTACGAGGACGACCGCTTCGTCGAGGTGGCCAAGACACAGCACGCCGCGCAGACCAGCCTGGAGTGGTTCGAGAACGCCGCCCGCTACCGCCGCCAGCCGCCCACGCTGTTCGCGTTCAACCTGCTGACGCGCAGCAAGCGGATCACGTGGGACAACCTGGCGGTGCGCGATGCGGCGTTCATCGAGCGCGTGCGCGACGCGTATGCGGCCTCGGTCGGCGCAAAGCCCATGGCCGACGGCACGCTGCCGCCGCCCGCGTTCACGCCGTTCGCGCTGGGCGGGCTGACGCTGGTCAACCGGATCGTGGTCTCGCCGATGTGCCAGTACGTGGCGCGTGACGGCCTGCCGGACGACTGGCACCTGGTCCACCTGGGCAGCCGCGCCATCGGCGGCGCCGGCCTAGTGATGACCGAGATGACCGACGTGTCACCGGACGCCCGGATCACGCCGGGCTGCGCGGGCCTCTGGTGCGACGACCACATGCGCGCCTGGCGGCGCATCGTGGACTTCGTCCATGCCCAATCGCGCGCCAAGATCGGCATCCAGCTGGGGCACGCGGGCCGCAAGGGCAGCACGTGCGTGCCGTGGGAGGGCGAGGACGACCCGCTGACGGAGGGCGGCTGGGAGCTGCTGGCACCCTCGCCGCTGCCGTACAAGCCGCAGAGCGACGTCCCGCGGGCGATGGACCGCGCCGACATGGACCGCGTGGTGGCCGAGCACGTCCGCGCGGCGCAGCTGGCCGAGGCGGCCGGCTTCGACCTCCTGGAGCTGCACTGCGCCCACGGCTACCTCCTGGCCACGTTCCTCTCGCCGCTCACCAACCGCCGCGATGACGCGTACGGCGGCGACCTGGCAGGGCGGCTGCGCTTCCCGCTGGAGGTCTTTGGCGCCGTCCGCGCCGCCTGGCCGGCCCACATGCCGATGTCGGTGCGCATCTCCGCCACGGACTGGGCTGAGGGCGGCACGACCGGCGACGACTCGGTGGCCATCGCCCGCGCGTTCGCGGACCACGGGGCGGCCATCGTCGACGTCTCCGCCGGGCAGACGGTGACCGAGGCGAGCCCGGTCTATGGCCGGATGTTCCAGGTCCCCTGGAGCGACCGCATCCGTCACGAGGCCGGTGTCCCGACCATGGCCGTTGGCGCCATCGAGGGCGTGGACCACGCCAACACGATCCTGGCCGCCGGCCGCGCCGACCTCTGCGCCATGGCCCGCCCGCACCTGCGCGACCCGTACCTGACGCTCCACGCGGCCGAGGCGTACGGCGTGTGGGAGCAGGCGTGGCCGGACGCCTACCTGACGGTCAAGCCGCGGCCCCCGCGCCAAGGTCCGCCGCCAAGGCGGGCGCTGCCGCCGCGTGAGGCCGGCGAGGCGGGCGACGCGTCACGGGGGGGGGCGCCGGGGGAGGCGTACCAAGAAGGGGCGGTGGCAGAGGCGGACGGGTAGGGGGCGCCACGGTTCACGACCGCTCGTGTGCCAGCTCGGGTCAACCCTCACGCCCCTTGACGCACAGCACTCCTTGATGCAGACTCCACCCATGATCACCACGATCACGGGCAAGAACCAGGTTACGCTGCCGGCGGAGCTCGTCAGGGAGCTGGAGTTGTCGCCTGGGACGCAGCTGGACTGGCGCATCGGACCGAACGGGACGCTCATCGCCACCCCCCGGCCCAGTCGGGCGAGGCTGGCAGCGGAGCTCATGGGTGCGGGGCGACCGTACCTGCGCCAGGGCTCTGATCCCGTCGCTGACCTGATCGCCGAGCGCATCGCCGACGATGAGGCCGAGACGACGAACCGCGATCCGCACTTCGCGTCGATCTCGGGTGCGGCGCCGAGCCAGGAGACGCTTCCCGCCGGCTGACCGAGAGCGCCCGGGTCGCTCGCCGGTACTTGCGAGGATTGATCCGCGGCGCCGACGTACTCGTCCGCCTCGGACGTCGGCACGCAGCCATCGTAGTTCAGCCAGGGCATCAGCCACCGGGATCCGAGAACGGAGCGGAGCGCAGCGAGATCCCCTCGAGCGCGGCGGCAGTGCGCTCCAAGGCAGACGATGAGCGCTCCATCGCGTCGGCGATCCGCCGGAGCGCCTGCACCACCTGCATGATCGGCCAGACGAACACGACGACGAGAAACAGGAGAACGAGCTCGGGCATTAGCAACCTCCGGTGCGTGCCGATCACCGCCACCCGATCGGCAGCGCGACACGCGTGCCCGACGGCCAGGACGGCGCCGGCGGCCGCTCCGGGCCGAGGACGACCAGCCCCTCCCGGTCCGTGGTCAGATACACAAGCCCGCCGGATGCTGACATGCCGATGGAGGTCCGCGGCAACCCGTCGCGCTCGGCGAGCCGCCGTACAAGGCGCGGCTCCGATGGCGTCGAGACGTCGATCAGCTCCAGGCGGGCGTGGCGTCCCGAATAGCCATAGCCTCCGAGGGACACCAGGCAACCGCCGTCGAGGCTGAGGTGCGAGCCCCCAACGTCCTCGAGCGGCTCCCCGACGAGGGTGGGCGCGAGCGGATCGGTGACGTCGAAGGCATAAAGATCCACCGGGGCCCCTTCC
>Ga0326597_10001292_pt1 | contig 40904 bp, 37 predicted proteins | sample RVTome_12_FD_203789 | JGI IMG/M metagenome (GOLD analysis project Ga0326597, IMG submission 203789) | Soil microbial communities from uranium-contaminated site in the Upper Colorado River Basin, Wyoming, United States - RVT100D185 | ecosystem: Environmental > Terrestrial > Soil > Contaminated >... | reverse complement strand
TGGCGCAGTCGAGTGTGGCCATGGTTGCGGCCCCGACCTTCAATATCAATACGACCCAGGGCTCCGTGGCCCTCGCGGGCACAGTGACGGATGACCAGGAGACGGACATCCGCACGGGCGGTTCGACCATCGTATTGACCTTGACGGACGATACGTGGGTGGCAGCGGGAGCGGCCTTCGACGCCGAGCGCCAGAACATCATCGACGGGTTGGATTCGGCCCAGGCGGAGGCTGCCGGTTGGGATGCGGCGGTGCGGTCGGCCATTGCTGTGACCGACGTTGTGCGCACCAGCAGCACGGTGGTGACGATCACGTTGCCCGCGGTGGCGGGCTACGACATCACGGCCCAGGAGACCATCACGGCGACGGTGCCGGCCACGGCACTGGCGCAGTCGAGTGTGGCCATGGTTGCGGCCCCGACCTTCAATATCAATACGACCCAGGGCTCCGTGGCCCTCGCGGGCACAGTGACGGATGACCAGGAGACGGACATCCGCACGGGCGGTTCGACCATCGTATTAACCCTAACGGACGATACGTGGGTGGCAGCGGGAGCGACCTTCGACGCCGAGCGCCAGAACATCATCAACGGGTTGGATTCGGCCCAGGCGGAGGCTGCCGGTTGGGATACGGCGGTGCGGACGGCGATAGCCGTAACCGACGTTGTGCGCACCAGCAATACGGCTGTGACGATCACGTTGCCCGCGGTGGCGGGTTACGACATCACGGCCCAGGAGACCATCACGGCCACAGTGCCGGCCACGGCACTGGCGCAGTCGAGTGTAGCCATGGTTGCGGCCCCGACGTTCAATATCAATACGACCCAGGGCTCCGTGGCCCTCGCGGGCACAGTGACGGACGACCAGGAGACGGACATCCGCACGGGCGGTTCGACTATAGTCCTGACCCTCACAGACGACACCTGGGTGGCAGCGGGAGCAACTTTCGACGCCGAGCGCCAGAACATCATCAACGGGTTGGATTCGGCCCAGGCGGAGGCTGCCGGGTGGGATGCCGTAGTTCGGAGCGCCATAGCGGTGACGGACGTGGTGCGCACCAGCAATACAGCTGTGACGATCACGTTGCCCGCGGTGGCGGGTTACGACATCACGGCCCAGGAGACCATCACGGCGACGGTGCCGGCCACGGCACTGGCGCAGTCGAGCGCGGCTGTTGTGGCAACCCCGACCTTTACCGTTACGGTATCCGGCGGAGGTGTGGCGCTCACGGGGACCATTACCAACGATAGCGAGCAGGACATCCGTACGGGCGGTTCGACTATCGTATTGACATTGACGGACGATACGTGGGTGGCAGCCGGAGCGGCCTTCGACGCCGAGCGCCAGAACATCATCGACGGGTTGGATTCGGCCCAGGCGGAGGCTGCCGGGTGGAATGCGGTGGTGAAAGCAGGTCTGGCGGTGACCGACGTGGTGCGGACGAGCAACACAGCGATCACCATCACCTTACCCGCCTTTGCCGGTTACGATATCACGGCCAATGAGACGATCACAGCCACGGTGCCGTCCACGGCCCTGGTCCAGTCGGGAAGCGCCATCGTCGCCGCGCCGACCTTTACAATTATACAGAACGCGCCGGATCACGTGGTCGTAACCGCAACGAACGGCGTGGCGACCACAGGGGGGACCGAGGTCTTGACGGTCCAGTTGGTCGACCAGTTCGGCAATCCGGTTAACAGTCCCTTGGCGGTAACCGTTACGGTCAGCGGGGCTGCGACCTTTACGGCCAACGATTTAGGCGGCGTCAACGGGACCAATGCAATCTCCGGAAACCTTTCGTCCGGCGGGACCGGGTCGGTGACCATTACGAACTCCGTTGCCGGGAGCGTGACGGTGTCGACGGACGCCACGGGTGACGCGGAAGCATCTCCCAATGTTAACGCAACGGTCCAGTTCAATTTGCTCCCCACCCTCGCCTACGACGACGCGCGTTTGTTCCACGGGCGCACGAGCCTGGCGGAGGGCGTGGATCGGACCTGGGACAACTCCGTTGGGACCTGGTCCCAGGGGAGTGGAACTCCGGCGGTCAATGGCACCGTCAAGTGGTCGGTCAACGTCGTCTCGCGCGGCGGGGACAAGGAACTGTTGGGTATACTCTCCGATACCGGGGCGGGTACTGAACTCAAGTTGATGCGCTGGGATGGCGTTGCCTGGAACGTTGAACTGTTCTCTACGGCAATCGCCAGCGGCAATGTCGGCAAGCGGGGCTTCGACGTGGCATTCGAAGATCTCTCGGAAGACGCCATGGTCGTTTATTCCAATAACACCGCCAATCCGGTTTATTTGAGCCGCACGGGCGGCAGTTGGTCCACGGGGAACGTTTTTGCCACGCCCCCGGGCAGCGGTACGGTTCAATGGATTGAGCTGGTAAGGAGACCCGGAAGCAACGAGGTTGCGCTGGTCTACGCCGACTCCAACGCGGATCTCTTCGCGGTGGTCTGGAATGGAGCCGGCTGGGACACGGCCAATGCCGCCACGCTGACACAAAACCTGGCGACCCTGGGCACCAAGGCCTTTGACGCGGTCTACGAGGCACTCTCCGGGGATCTGCTGGTGGTCTGGGGTCTTGCCGGCGATACGCAGTTTGCGACCAAATCGGCAGCATCAAGCACCTTCACGGCGGGGGCGACGCTGGGCGGCGGATTCTCCGGCCGCAAAGCAAACACGGTGGACCTGGCCGGGGAGGCCGCCGGCAACCGCATTGCTCTCGGCACCCGCGGGGGCGTGGCCAGTGAAGGCGATTTCAACACAGCCATGTGGAGCGGTACTTCCTGGGCGGATATCTCGGCTCCCCATGACGCTGCCGGTCTGGATCCCGGTAACGGAGATATGGCCGTCGCCGTGGGGTGGGTGGGACACTCGGGTGCAGCCGTTGCCATCTATTCGAGCACCAGCGGGCAGATCGATTGGTCGAGGTGGAGCTCCGGTTCGGGATGGACCCTGCAGGCGGACGTGCCCGTGCCGGGCATGGGAAACACCGAGTCGGCCTTTGTGGCGAGCTTAGGCGGGCAAGGCAAACTGTTGGCTGCGATTTCCGACGCCAACTCCGACCTGTACGTCGCCACCTACGACGGCAGCTCTTGGGTCCTGGGCAACGGCGGGGCGGCTCTGGAGACGGATCTGTCTTCTACGGACACGGTTCCCTTCGGCCTGACTGTGTGGCCTGCGCCGAGAGCCGACCACGTGCTGGTAGCTTCTACCGACGGGACGGCGTTGGCCGGAGGGACCGAGGTGTTGAGCCTGCAGTTGGCGGACCAGTACGGCAACCCGGTGGGCAGCGCCCTGGGGGTGACGGTGACGGTGAGCGGATCGGCCACCTTCAGCGCAAACAACCTGGGCGGCACCAACGGAAGCAACTCCGTGGTGGGGACTCTGTCGGCGGGCGGTTCGGGCTCGGTGACGATTACGAACAGTACGGCGGAAACGGTGACGGTTTCGGCCAGCGCAACGGGGGCCGCCGAGGTGGTAGCCAACGTGGGAGCCGACGTGGACTTTACGAGCAGCGGAGCGGACCACGTGCTGGTAGCTTTCACCGACGGGACGGCATTGGCCGGGGGGACCGAGGCCATGACCGTGCAGCTGGTAGACCAGTACGGCAACCCGGTGGGCAGCGCCCTGGGGGTGACGGTGACGGTGAGCGGATCGGCCACCTTCAGCGCAAACAACCTGGGCGGCGCCAACGGAAGCAACTCCGTGGCGGGGACTCTGTCGGCGGGCGGTTCGGGCTCGGTGACGATTACGAACAGTACGGCGGAAACGGTAACGGTTTCGGCCAGCGCAACGGGGGCCGCCGAGGTGGTAGCCAACGTGGGAGCCGACGTGGACTTTACGAGCAGCGGAGCGGACCACATGCTGGTGACCTCCACCGACGGGACGGCATTGGCCGGGGGGACCGAGGCCATGACCGTGCAGCTGGTAGACCAGTACGGCAACCCGGTGGGCAGCGCCCTGGGAGTGACGGTGACGGTGAGCGGATCGGCCACCTTCAGCGCAAACAACCTGGGCGGCGCCAACGGAAGCAACTCCGTGGCGGGGACTCTGTCGGCGGGCGGTTCGGGCTCGGTAACGATTACGAACAGTACGGCGGAAACGGTGACGGTTTCGGCCAGCGCAACGGGTGGCGCTGGGGCCGTGGCCAATGTGGATGGCAGTGTGATCTTCACCGGGGCCGTGGCCACGCGGTTGGTCTATAGCGTGCAGCCCACCAATATGCAGTCCGGGACGGTGATGGCGCCGGCCGTCACGGTCCAGGTCCAGGATGCCTTCGGAAACCTGGTAAGCGGCTCGCACAACGTCACCTTGACCATCTCCAATAACCCCTCCGGAGGAGTTCTCTCGGGGAATCTTACAGTCGCCGCGGTAGGCGGGGAAGCGGTCTTCAACAGCCTTTCCATCGACAAAGCGGGCACAGGCTACACCCTGCTTGCATCTTCATCCGGCCTGACGTCGGCGACCTCCGCTTCCTTTGACATTACCACGGGTGCGGCGGCGCAGTTGGCCTTTTCCATCCAGCCGGCGGCCGCCCTGGCGGGCCGAGCCATTGCCGGCCCGCCCACGGTTATCGTCCGGGATGCCGGCGGGGATACCGTCATCTCCGATAACAGCACCTCGGTGACCGTAACCATTAAGGCGGGTACCGGAACCGCCGGCGCCGCCTTGAGCGGTACCGTGACCAGAACGGTCGTCAACGGGGTGGCGACCTTCGACGACCTGAGCATTGACCTGGCGGGGACGGGGTACGTATTGACGGCCACCGCGTCAAGCCTTATAGACGCCCAGAGTATTATCTTCGACGTCAATTCCATACTCGCTCTGGCCAGTGGTGAAAGCACAAACCCGGTGCAGGCTGGCGAGCTGCTCACTTACACCCTGACCTTCAGTAACTCCAGCGCTGCTGAGACGGCATACAGCGTCATGCTGACGGACACCTTGGCGTCCAACACGGTCTTCGTGTCGGCAAGCGACGGCGGCACGGAAGCGGGAGGGGCGGTCACCTGGTCCCTGGGGGACCTTGTTCCCGGCGCCAGTGGCGTCCGAACGCTCGTCGTGCAGGTCCAAACGTCATTGACCAGCGGGACCGTCCTCGTCAACGGGGCCACACTCATGGATTCCCAGGGGGGTAAGGCCACCACGAGCCTGTCCACCACCGTGCAAGGCACACCGACGCTTTCCCTCCTGGTCAGCGATACGCCCGATCCCGTGCCCGCAGGCGGCGAGATCATCTATACGTTGAGCTTTAGCAATTCAAGCACCGCCAGCGAAACGGCCCAGGGCGCGACACTCATCAATACGCTGCCGACCAACACGACCTTTATCTCGGCCAGCGATTCGGGAACATTGGACAATACCGGTACTACGGTGACGTGGCCGCTGGGCAGTCTCCCACCCGGAGCCAGCGGAACCCGGACCCTGGTGGTTCAGGTCAAGTCGACCTTGAGCAATGGAACTCTCCTGACCGACAACGCTACGCTTCACGACGCCAAAGGCAACAGCGCGGTTGCCAGTCAAACGGCCACTGTTCAGAGCGCCTCCGTTCTCTCCCTGTCTGTGAGCGATAGTGTGGATCCGGTGGCCGCGGGGAGCGACATCACGTACACCTTGAGCTTCAGTAACTCCAGCGCTTCCAGCGAAAGCGCGGCGGATGTAACGCTCACCAACACTCTGCCGTCGAACACAACCTTCGTTTCCGCCAGTGATTCCGGCGTGGTGGACGCCACGGGGACCCTGGTGACGTGGGCGTTGGGAGACTTGAACCCTGGAGGCAGCGGCACCCGGACGCTTGTGCTGCGAGTGCGTACGCCGTTGACCAATGGAACGCTCCTCGTCAATACGGCGACGCTTCAAGACAGCCAGGGAAACAGCGCCTCGTCCAGCGAAAGCACCAACGTGCAGAGCCAGTCTTTCATGGCCCTGTCCGTGAGCGACACTCCCGATCCGGTGGAGGCCGGGCAGCAGCTGACCTACAAGATTAGCTATAGCAACTCCAGCAGTTCTAATATGACCGCCTATGACGTGACCCTTACGAATACGCTGTCGGCCAATTCGGTCTTCGTATCCGCCAGCGACGGCGGCACGGAGGAAGGCGGCGTCGTCACCTGGTCCCTGGCGGATGTAACTCCAGGGGAGAGCGGCATGCGCACCGTCGTGGTCCGGGCGGGCTCGTCTCTGGTGAACGGCGCGCTCGTAACAACCAGCGCCAAGCTCACCAATTCCCTGGGTGAAACCGCAGTTGCCACTCAGACGACTACAGTCCACAACATGGCCGGACTCTCCCTTTCGCAGAGCTTCAGCCCCGATCCGCCTTCGCCCGGCGGCCAGCTGACCATCACATTGAACTTCAATCACTCGGCCAACGCCGGAGGAAGCGCGCCCCAGGTGATGCTTACCGACACGCTTCCGGCCAATACGACTTTTGTATCCGCGAGCAGCGGCGGGACAGTGAACGATAGCGGCACTCTGGCCATGTGGTCTCTGGGGACCCTTGCGCCCGGAGCCACCGGCACCCGTACCCTGGTGGTGCAGTTGGCGTCCTCTCTCCAGACCGGGGTCCAGCTGGTCAACAATGCCTCCATACAGGACGTGGATGGGCACAGTTCCAACACCAGCTATACAACCATCATCGGTGTCCTGGGCGGCAGCTCCCCGAGTAACGGGGTTGCCACGAGCAATTTTGATGTAACATTCCCCGGAGCCCAGGATAAAACCAACACAAGTCTTCCCATCGACCAAACCTTCGACTTTCAAGGCGGCTCGAAGCCGGTGGAAGGCGACCTTGGTTCCGAGACTTCAGGGGGAAGCAGCGACCAGCTGGCGGCGGGGACTTCACCGGGAGGGGCTCAACCGTCAGGTTTAGGGGAACCCGTTCAATCGGCCCCTGGAGATGTGAGCCCGGTGGCGGGTACGGAATCCGCGGGCGGTGACGGCCATGGTGCGGGGGGGGGTGAGGAGGTTCCAAGGTACCAGAGCGAAACCACCATCACCACCGAGGGTGGGGTCCAGCATATCGTCATAACCGGGAGCAAGATCGAGATCACCCGGGAACAGATCGCCTCCGCCTCGAGCCCTTCGGCCCCGGCCTCACAGGGACTGGAAGAAGCGCCGGCGGCGGGCGATCATGCACCGTCGACTGCGGGCGGCGGCGGCGGGCGATGCGAATCCATCCTGTCCCTTTCGGCCCGGCACGATCCCGAACCCATACTCATCGGCGGGCGGGTCACCTATACGTTGACCTTCGTCAATCAGAGCCCGGACCAAACCCTCAAGGGCGTGATGCTCAAAAACATCTTGCCGGCGGGAATGATCTTCGTTTCCGCCAGTCACGGTGGCTCGGCGTTCGGCAACGTCATCCTGTGGCGTCTGGGTGAAATCGCACCCGGAGAAGAAGGCAGCCGAACCCTGGTAACGCGGGCGAATTTCCCCGACTCCGCGGGCTCCTTTTTGACCAACAACAATGCGTATCTCGAAGACGGCTCGGGTCGTTGCGCGTGGGCCCACGAGTCCATCACGGTGAGTCCGGTATCTCTGGGAGACGACGACGGCGATGAATTCCCCAACAGGGACGAAATCCGCTGCGGTTCGGATCCCAAGAATGCCGCCAGCCGATGCTACAGCGCCGACATGTCGGAGACGGGGCGAGCCGTGCAGCGCGGTTCCGAAGTGACCTTTACGGTTACCCTTAACAGGCATTTCAGTTTCGAGGGAGAGGTGACCTTCACGACCCCCAACAGCATTCCGGGAGTGCTCTGGACCTTTGGCCGGCTTTCGGCGGCTTTGGGCTCGCTCAATGAAAAAGTCACGCTGCCTTTCACCATCAAGACGACGGCATCGACGCGCCTCGGTGTTCATCAGGTAAGAATGCATATCTCCAGTGGCGGTATGCGGACGGAAAAGGTCTTTATCCTGGAAATTCTGCCGGAAGGCGAAAAGGCCGGTTACCCGGACGACGGCCTTAACCTCGAACCTCCTTCGTAGCCCGCGACGGCTCCCCCAGGGCCCCCGCCCCGCGCAGGTGGGGTCTGCCGAGGGCGACGTAGGCCGTAACGCAAAATCCCAAAAACGCTCCCATAGCCACCGTAAAGGGGGCTCCCACCCACGTGGCCAGGGCGCCCATGGGGAAAGCCCCCATGGGGCCCAGGCCGCGGTTCAAAAGCCCGTACAGCGACATGATGCGTCCCCGGATGTTCTGACTGGCGTGCAATTGCAGGCTGGATTGGATGAGGGTGAGCAACGTGGTTTGAAAGCTCCCCGCAAAAAACAGAAATACAAGGGCCAGGGGAAAGGACCGCGAGTAGGAAAACAGCATCACGGAGATCGTGAAGCCGGAAACCAGAGTCATCATGAAACGATGGGTTTGGGGAAAGCGAGTGATTGACGCCAGCACGAGGCCGCCGGAGATCGCCCCGGCGCCTGGAGCCATAAGGAGCAGACCGAGGCCGGGAGCCCCCACCCGGAGGATGTCGCGGGCAAAGATCGGCATGAATTGATTAAAGGGCCTGGCAAAAAAAGCGATGCCCGCGAGGGCGGTAAACAGGGAAAAAAACAGTGGCGTATTCCACGCGATGGAAAGGCCCTCGGTGACATCCTTGATAAGGGCCTTTTTTTCGGTTCGCGGGGGAGTTTTGGATAGATGGATCAGGTAGATGGTAACGAGCACCATGGAACTGCCTACTGCGTGAAAGAAAAAGCAGCCTGCAGTGCCGATGAATGGGATCAGAACGCCGGCGATGGCGGGTCCAAACAGGGGGCCGCCGTTGAAGATGAGATTGTAGAGGCTAAGCGCGTTGACCAGGTCTGCCTTGGGGACGGTTTCGGGGATGATGGACTGGCGGATGGGCTGTTCAAAGGAAAGCAGCAGGCCCGTCAGGCCGGAAACAGCGAGCACATGCCACACATGGATCAAGCCCGTCGCGTTCATGAGACCGAGGAACAGGGCAGTGAGCAAAGCCAGGCTCTGGGTAAGGTAAAAGAGCGTGCGGCGGTCCATGCGATCCACCACTGCCCCGCCTAGGGGCGAGAAGATGACGCGCATGAGTCCGAGGCAGAGACCGTTCAAGCCGAGGTAGAACGGGGAATCCGTCAGCTCGAGGATCAGCCAGCCCGCGGCGGTGGTCAGGATGAGGGATCCCGTGTGGCCGAGGAAGAGCCCGCACCAGAAGATGAAATAGTCGCGATACCGGAAGGCGCGGAAGGTTTGGCTCAGGAACATGGATCGGTTGCCGGTCTGGAAGTCGACTCACGCTGAAGGGTCGGGGTGGTCGGGGGGCGGGCTTATTTCCCTTTCTTGGCTTGCTCCCAGCGTTGCATCCTTTCTCGGATGGTTTTCTCGTAGCCGGAATCGGCGGGGTCGTAGTACTTCTTTCCCTTCAGTTCATCGGGGAGGTGTTCCTGGCCGACCACGTGGCCGGGAAAATCATGCGGGTAGCGGTATCCCTTGCCGTAGTCGAGCCTCTCCATGAGAGGCGTGGGGGCGTTTCGCAAGTGTAAGGGGACGGGAAGGGCCCCTTTGGCCCCGACGTCCCCGGCGGCCGCGAGCATGGCCTTGTAGGAGGCGTTGGATTTGGGCGCCGTGGCCAGGTAGGTGACGGCCTGGGCAAGCGGGATACGGCCCTCGGGCAGGCCGACGAAATGGACGGCGTCCTTCGCGGCGGCTGCCAGGCGCAGAGCCCCGGGGTCGGCATTGCCGATGTCCTCGGAGGCGAAAATGATGAGCCGGCGGGCGATGAACAGGGGGTCCTCGCCTCCTTCGAGCATGCGCATGAGCCAGTAAAGCGCCGCGTCGGGGTCGCTCCCCCGCAGACTTTTGATGAAGGCGGAAACCACGTTGTAGTGTTCCTCGCCGGATTTGTCGTAGCGCGGGGCTTTGATTTGCAGCGCCTCCTGCAGGGAAGTAAGGTCCACCACAGGCTGGCCCTTGAGCTGTGCCATGGCCAGGGCATTCTCCAGCGCGTTGAGGGCCGTTCGAGCGTCGCCATGGACCCCCTGGACCAGAAACTCCAGCCCTTCGGGCGAGATCTCCATGCCGGTTTGTCCCGGTTGCCTTTCGTCGTCGCGAAGCGCGCGCTCGACGATCTGCCGGAGTTCGTCCGTTGACAGCGGGTAAAGCAGCAGGACCTGGCAGCGCGAGAGCAGCGGCGGGATCACTTCGAAGGAGGGATTTTCAGTGGTCGCGCCGATAAGAATGATGGTGCCCTGCTCCACGTAGGGGAGGAAAGTGTTTTGCTGGGATTTGTTAAAGTGGTGAATCTCGTCCACAAAGAGGACCGTGGACTGTCCCAAACGATGGAGCCTCCGGGCCTCCTCAACGATTATTTTTAGCTCTTTGACCCCTGAGGATACCGCTGAAAAATGGACGCAATGGGCCTTATGAGAAGCGGCTAATAGCCGCGCCAGGGTGGTTTTGCCTGTGCCCGGAGGCCCCCACAGAAGCAGGGATTGAAGACGTCCCGCCTGGATCATCTCGCGGAGGAGCTTGCCGGGGCCCAGCAGGTGGCGCTGGCCAACGAAATCCTCGATTCGCTTGGGCCGGACCCTTTCCGCCAGCGGCGCTGCGACGCGGCGCTCTATGTCTGGAACAGATTCGAATAGGTCCATATTCAGGGAGGTTGATCTCCATAGCCAGATGAGGCCCGGGTTACACGGGTAAAGGAAGATCTCGGAAGGGGATGGCCGGGGTGGGGGAGGGATGGGTGCGGGCGGCCCCTTTAGGAGCGCTGCCGTTCGTCTTCGTAGAGCCGCGCCCGTTTTCCGGAAAGCTCTCTTAGGTAATAGAGCTTGGCCCTTCTTACCTTGCCGCCGGAAACCACCTCGACCTTGTCGGTTCGGGGCGAGTAGAGGGGGAAGATGCGTTCCACGCCTACCCCGTAGGAAATCTTTCGCACGGTAAAGGACCGGCGGATGCCTTTGCCCGAAATTCCGATCACCACCCCTTCAAAAACCTGCGTCCGTTCCTTTTCTCCCTCAATGACCTTCACGTGGACGCGGACGGTCTGACCCGGCTTAAGGTCCGGTGCCTCTTTCTTCTGTTCGGCTTCGATTTGTTCTACCCAATTCATGTTGGCCTTCCTCCCTACCGGGCGGTCCCCAGCAGCTCGTGGAGCATAACGGCGGCTGCCGACCTTACCGAGAGGTGGTTGTAATCGCTCTGGCCCTCGATGGGCTGGAGGATATAGTCGGAGTGGTCCAGGACCGGTTCCGCCAAACCCCAACCCGTCCCCAGCAAAAGCAGGAACGGAGCCGAGGTCTTTTCTAGCATATCGCGAAGGGCGGTGAAAGAGATGCGTTGGACCCCCTCCACGGGGCGGGCGGAGGTGGCCACCACGCAGGGACGTTGCCCATACCGGCGTTCCACGTCCAGGATCGTTTCATCCAGGGTATAGGTTAAATGAACCAGGGACAGGGCCTCTTTCCGGGTCTCATTATAGGTGCTTCCGTAGCCGTGCATCCAATGGTCGGTAATCCTGGCAGCGAGCCTGTGCAAAGCCTTGATGGGGTTGACGACGTAGAATCCCCTGGCCCCATAGGTTCGTGCCGAGCGGGCGATGTCGTGGATGTCCATGTTGGTAATGGCCGTGGTGACGATCTGGTGGTTTTTGTCATAGACCGGGTGATGGAGCAGCGCCAGATACAGCGGTGCCGCGGTTCGTTTTCTTTGTCTTTCCCCGGGAGGCAGCGCGGCCTTCGCAAAGAGATCGGGGCGCCGCTCGCGGGTGAGATTGAGGCTCATCTCCCGGCGCCAGCTCTTGATCCGTTCGTGGTCCCCCGAGAGGAGAACCTCCGGTACGCTTGCGCCCTGGAATATTTCCGGCCGGGTGTACTGGGGGTATTCCAGGAGACCGTCTGCGAAGGAGTCTTCCTCGGCCGACATCTCGTTGCCCAGCACGCCCGGGATCAACCGGGAGACGGCGTCAATGACCACCATGGCGGGAAGCTCTCCGCCGCTCAGGGTGTAGTCACCCACCGAAAGCTCCTCGTCCACATAGGTCCGGACCCTTTCATCTACGCCTTCGTAGCGGCCACAAACCAGGACCAGCTCTTCTTGCCGGGCCAGTTCCCGGGCCTCCGCCTGGTCGAACATCCTACCGCGCGGCGTGAGAAGAATCACCCGCGCGGTTTTGAGCCTCTTTCTGACGTCTTCGATGGCCGCGGCGAGGGGCTCGGGCTTCATGACCATGCCCTGGCCGCCTCCGTAGGGGTAATCGTCGGTGACCCGGTGGCGATCTGTACAGTAATCCCTGGGGTCGACCAGACGAACCGAGATCGAGCCCTTTTCCTGGGCCTTTTTCAAGATGCTATGGCCCAGGGGAGAGGAAAACATCGGCGGAAATAGTGTGATGACCGTAAAGCCAATCATGAGTGTATGTAAGAGTTGGCCGGTGCCGGGTGCCGCAAGGGGAATTCCCCGTTTTTCCTCCAGCCCCCGGGTGAGCGCTCAATGGCCCTTTGACTCTCGGCTAGACGTCCAATAGGCCTTGAGGGGGGTTGATGACCATCTTTCCCGCATGGAGATCGATTTTTTCAATAACCTCCCTGACGGCGGGAATGAGGTAGTCCTTGGAATCCCCCGTGACCACGTAGAGATCGCCCCCCTCCTTGAACCATATACGGGTCACTTTGCCGATCCACGTGCCGCGGGTATCGACCACGTCCAGTCCCAGTGTCTGGTAATAGTAATACTCTCCCGGAGCGGAGGGCTCCAGAGCTGTCTCGGCGACGAGCAGGGTGGAGCCGACGAGTTTCTTGGCATCGTCGATCCCGTCGATCCCCTGGATTTTTACCAGCAAATAATCGTTGTGGGCTTTGCTTTCCCGGAGCCAATAAAGCGACTCCGCGTCACCCTTTTGCAGGGTAATCTCTCTGGCGCTATCCAGAGTTGAACTATGCGGGTTATAGGCCTTGAGCTTCAACCCGCCGTCAATGCCGTGGGTGGCAACCAGCTTTCCTATGGGGATCAGGCGGTGGGACACGTTGGGACGGCACCGGCCTATTACTCTTCGACGATTTCCAGGACGACCTTGCGGTTGACCCGAGAGGCCGCGGCGTTGAGTATGGTGCGGATGGATTTGGCCGTTCTGCCTTGCTTTCCAATGATGCGTCCGAGGTCCTCCTTCGCCACCCTGAGCTCCAGGACGGAGGCGGTTTCTCCTTCGGTCTCTTTGACCTCGACGGCGTTCGGGTTGTCAACCAGGGACTTTGCCAGGTACTGCACCAGTTCCTTCATGACGAGGATCCCCTCCCTGTCCGCAGAATAACGGCCGATAGAAAACGCTATTTATTTCCCTCGGGTCGGCTCTCAGAGCCGGCCGCTTTCTTGATCAGTTCCGAGACGGTTTGCGATGGCCGGGCTCCGCGCTGCAGCCATTTCTCGATACCCCGGGTGTCCAGCTTGATACCGCCCGACTGGGCCATGGGATCGTAAGTCCCCAACTGGTCGATAAACCGGCCGTCGCGGGGCGCACGGGAGTCCGTCACCACGATGCGGTAGAAAGGTTTCTTCTTGGCTCCGTGTCTGCTCATGCGTATGCACACGCTCATAGCTCGTTCCCCTTGGTTTAGGATCCAAACGAAAAGGGGAGGCGGCCCATGGCCGCTTTGCCCCCCATACGACTCATCCGCTGCATCAATTTCTTCATCTGAAGGAATTGCTTGATCAACCTGTTCACGTCCGTTACCGTGGTGCCGCTGCCGCTGGCGATCCTGCGCCTGCGACTGCCGTTCAGGATGTTCGGGTTTCGCCGCTCCTGCCGGGTCATGGAGTTAATGATGGCTTCAACCCGGCTGATTTCCTTCTCCGCCTGGGACATGTCCACCTTCTGGGTGAGCTTTCGGGCGCCCGGAATCATGTCCATGAGTTCCCCCACGGAACCCATTTTTTTCATCATTTGCATTTGGGATTGAAAATCCTCCAGAGAGAAAGCGCCTTTCTGTGCCTGCTTTGCCAGCCTCTCGGTGATCTTTTCCTCATGGGCCTGCTCGGCCTTTTCGATGAGGGTCAGGACGTCCCCCATGCCTAGGATTCGCGAGGCCAAGCGGTCCGGTGCAAAGGGCTCCAGGGCGTTGAGTTTCTCTCCCACGCCGGCGAAGAGGATGGGCTTGCCGACCATTTCGCGCATAGACAGGGCGGCCCCGCCGCGCGCGTCGCCGTCCATCTTTGTGAGGATGATTCCCGTCAAGTCCAGGGCCTCGCTGAAACGTTGGGCCTGGTTGACGGCGTCCTGGCCGGTCATGGCGTCCACCACCAGAAGGGTATGATGGGGGCGCAGTTCGGTTTGCAGCTTCTGGAGTTCGCCCATGAGCTCGGCATCGATGTGCAACCTTCCCGCCGTGTCGACGAGCACGAGGTCGCAGAAATGCTTCTTTGCCTCCTGGAGGGCTTCCCGGCAGATATCCAGAGGTTTCATGTCCGGACGGAGCGGGTAGATGGGCACGCCGACTTCTTCGGCCAGCACTTTGAGTTGTTCGGCAGCGGCAGGCCGGTACACGTCCGCGGGAACGAGGTACGGGGTTCGCTTCATCTCTCCCTTCAGGTGAAGGGCAAGCTTGGCCAGGGTCGTGGTTTTCCCGGAGCCCTGGAGTCCAACCAGCATGACGACCTGCGGTGGAGCGCCTTTCAAGTTCAGCTCCGCGCGCTCCCCGCCAAGAGCGGCGACCAGCTCCCGCTGGACGATTTTAATGAGCTGCTGGTCAGGGGTCAGACTGAGCAGAACCTCCTGCCCCAGTGCCTCGGCCTTAACGGATTCGACAAAGCTCTTGACGACTTTGAAGTTGACGTCGGCTTCCAGGAGGGCGAAGCGCACCTCACGGAGGCTCTCCTCGATGTTCTTTTCGGTTATTTTTCCCTGACCTCTAAGCCTCTTAAAGGTTAGCTCCAGTTTTTCGGTGAGGCTCTCAAACATGGCGAGATCGTGGGTAACTTATTATCTTTTCAGGGAAAAATCTTAGGTGGAGGGTAATACGAAACTGGCTCGTTGTCAAGGAGGGCTACCGCGCCGGCCTGCACACCACGCGCCCAGGGGCGACGCGGCATACAGGCCGGAGTGCGGGTTTGCGGATTACATCATGCCGCCCATGCCGCCCATCCCGCCCATCCCGCCTCCCGGAGGCATTGGAGGCATTGCGGACCTATCCTCGGGCTTGTCCGCCACCATGGCCTCGGTGGTAAGCATGAGGCCGGCGATGGAGGCCGCATTTTGAAGTGCTGTGCGGACCACCTTGGTCGGGTCCACGATCCCCGCCGCCAGCAGGTCTTCGTACTTTTCCGTCAATGCGTTAAAGCCGAAGGCTCCCTGGCCGTCCCTCACCTTCTGGAGGGCGATGGCGCCTTCCACACCCGCATTGGTGGCTATTTTTCTAAGTGGTTCTTCCAGGGCCCGCCGGACAATGTTGATCCCGGCTTTTTCCTCAGCATCGGATACGGTGAGCTTATCCAGGGCTTTGGACGCCCTGAGCAGCGCCACGCCGCCTCCCGGGACGATCCCTTCCTCCACTGCCGCGCGGGTGGCGTGAAGGGCGTCCTCGACGCGGGCTTTCTTCTCTTTCATTTCCACCTCCGTTGCAGCGCCGACGTTAATCACGGCGACCCCGCCCACGAGCTTCGCCAGCCGTTCCTGAAGCTTCTCGCGATCGTAATCCGAGGTGGTCTCGTCGATCTGGGCCCGGATTTGCTTGATCCGGCCTTCGATGTCGCTCTTCTGGCCCGCACCGTCCACAAGGGTGGTGTTTTCCTTGTCCACCACAATCCTCTTGGCCCGGCCCAGGTCCTGAAGGGTGATGTTATCCAGTTTAATGCCCAGTTCTTCGGCAATGAGCTTGCCGCCCGTAAGGATGGCGATATCCTCCAGCATGGCTTTCCTGCGATCGCCAAACCCGGGGGCTTTCACGGCCACGCACTGAAGGGTACCGCGGATCTTGTTGACCACCAGGGTTGCCAGGGCCTCGCCTTCGACGTCTTCGGCGATGATGATGAAGGGCTTTCCCGTTTTGGCGATTTGTTCCAGCACCGGGAGGAGATCCTTCATATTCGAAATCTTTTTTTCGTGTATCAACAGGTAAGCGTCTTCCAGGACCGTCTCCATCCGCTCCTGATCCGTTACGAAGTAGGGAGAGAGGTAGCCGCGGTCGAACTGCATGCCCTCAACAACGTCCAGGCTCGTTTCCAGGCCCTTGGCCTCCTCAACGGTGATCACGCCTTCTTTGCCGACCTTGTTCATGGCTTCGGCTATGACGTCGCCGATGGTGCTGTCGTTATTGGCTGCGATACAGCCTACCTGGGCGATTTCTTTGGGATCTCTGGTCTCCTTGGAGAGGTTCTTCAACTCCGCGGTCACCGCCTCGACAGCCTTGTCGATGCCCCTTTTCAGGGTCATGGGGTCATGGCCGGCAGCAACCATCTTGATCCCTTCCGTATAGATCTGGCGGGCCAGGACCGTGGCCGTAGTGGTGCCGTCACCGGCCACGTCGGAGGTCTTGCTGGCGACCTCTTTGACCATCTGGGCGCCCATGTTCTCGAATTTATCTTCCAGTTCTATCTCCTTGGCTACCGTGACCCCGTCTTTCGTCACCGTGGGTGCGCCGAAGGACTTATCCAATACAACGTTCCGACCCTTGGGTCCGAGGGTGGCTGATACCGCGTCCGCGAGTACCGTAACTCCTTTGAGAATGGCATCACGCGCCTCTTGGTTAAATTTGACTATCTTAGCTCCCATTATACTGCCTCCTTAAACTTATTTTTCGAGTACGCCGAGGATGTCATCCTCGCGCATGATGAGGTGTTCGACACCGTCAATATTGATTTCCGTGCCGGAATATTTGCCAAAGAGCACCCTGTCGTTGACTTTTACGTCCAACGGCGTTACCTTGCCGTCCTCGCCAACTTTGCCTTTGCCTACCGCAATCACTTGACCCTCTTGGGGTTTCTCCTTGGCGGTATCGGGGATGATGATACCCCCCTTGGATTTTTCTTCTTCATCAATCCTCTTGACTATCACCCGGTCCTGAAGCGGCCTGATCATCGTATTCCTCCTCCTTATCGTTTACGAGACATCTATATAAATAGCTAGAATCGCAAGGGATTCTAATAACGCAGGGCCAAGTCCAGTAAGGCATTGGACCAGACGGTTAAATGTAATCCCGAAGCTTGCCCTGTCAAGGGGGCCACGGTGAGATTACGCGTAAAACAGCGGGTGGAGGAAAGCAAGGCCGGCTGGGGCTTGCCCTAGCGTTTCCTCAATTCTTCTTCGAGGTATTTTCGGTACAGGACTTCCCATTCCGGACTTCCGGGTGGGATCGGGCGGGAAAGGGAGTGGATTTTTTTCCGTACCGCCTGATCGATGCGGTCTTCCTCTTGATCGAATTCCGTTAAAGCGTCTTTGGCTTCCCTCAACATCTTGGTATTATTCGGGAACTCGGCCAGGCCCTCGGCGCGTAAACGATCTATAATCTGATGAGCAAGGTGGGAGATCCGCCCTTCCGAGAGCCGGCTCATAGAACAAACCCCTTTTTAGCCGCAATCCTTTGTTTCATAAGGAGGAACACCCTGTGCTGGTCCATGGACCTTGCTTCGATGGCATGGGCATCGAGCATCTTTCGCGCTTCCTCCTCGATGGCTTCCTCCTCGTGAAAGTTTTGTGTTATAATTTCACGAATTCTATCCCTCACGGTTCCCTCGTTGGCCTTGAGGACCATCAGCCCCTTGGCGCGGGAATTCTTGAGAAGGCGGTCGACCAGTCGGTCGATTTGCTCGGGTTTGATCTTCATGCCTGTTAGGAAGCTGTTGATAACATCGGAACAAGCCTGTGTAAGGACTGTGGAGAAGTGGAACCGTTCCCCCGCTTGGTTAACGGTACATCCATGTTAATTCAATCCTTTGGCAAATGCCAGCGAGGGCTTGTTCCATAGGGCCGCGTGGGGCAAGTGCATACCGCTGCGCGGCTTTACCTTTCCATGAGAATTGCGGGTGCGGGCGCCCGGCGGCGCGCAGCGAAGCTGAGGGCCAAAGGGATGCGGGTTCTGTGCCGTTGGGTTTTCCTCTTTCAGCCATAACCGCCGCGCATTCCCTCCGGATTTTCCGCCAATGGCGATGCTCAAGCCAAAACCTCTAAAAAAAGGCGACATGATTGGGATCCTCGCCCCGGCCGGGGCCGTCCAGGCTAGCCAGCTTGAAGCAGGTGCGGCGGCACTCAGGAACGAAGGATTTAAGGTGGAACTGGCGGAGGGAATTGCCGACCGCAAGGGATACCTGGCCGGCGCGCCTGAAAAACGGGTGCGTGCTTTGGAAAGCTTCTTTGTGCGGGAGGAAATTCGCGCCATATTATGCGCCCGCGGCGGTTTCGGTTCCATCCAGCTCCTGCCGCTCCTTAACCCCGGGACGATCCGTTCCCACCCCAAAATCTTTGTTGGGTACAGCGATGTGAGTGTGCTATTAAACTGGATATCCCAAAGTTGCGGCCTCGTGGTTTTTCACGGTCCCATGGTGGTCATGGACATCGCCCGGGGTCTGGACGCACAGAGCCGGGATTGTCTCTGGGGGACCCTCGGCGCCAGCAAAGGGTCATGGGAGGTGGACGGCCTCAGTGCCGTGCAATCGGGAAAGGGCGTGGCGGAGGGGGTCCTAGCGGGGGGCTGCCTGTCCGTGGTTGTGACGACCCTGGGAACCCCTTACGAGATCGAGACACAAGGCAAAGTGCTGTTTCTCGAGGACGTTGGCGAGAAGCCCTATCGCATCGAGCGGATGCTCACCCATCTTAAAATGGCAGGAAAGCTCGATCGGGTGGCAGCGGTGGTTTTAGGACAATTCACCGACTGCGCCGGGGACGACGAGCGCGACGTGACGGCCATTGTGCGGGACATATTCCGCGGGGCCCGCTATCCCGTGCTTAGTGATTTTCCGGGAGGCCACGGAAAAACAAACCTCGTGCTTCCCTTCGGCGTCAAAGCGGCCGTGGACGGTCGGAAGGGTTTGCTCTCGCTGCTGGAGGCGCCCACAGCGGGTGCCTGACGAATGCGCCTGGCAACGGTGGATTGGAATCATGGATTTTAGCGCTATCGAGGATGCCTTTAAGGAAGCCGTGGAAAACGGGGTTTTCCCCGGAGCCGTGGTGCTGGTGGGAAAAGGGGAGGAGACCGTATTCGAAGGGGTCTACGGGCAGCGCTCCCTTCTCCCGGAGAAGAGCCCCATGGAGAGAGACACGATCTTTGATCTGGCATCCCTCACCAAACCCCTGGCGACCACCACGGCCATCATGCTCCTTGTCAAGGAACGTAAGGTCCAGTTGGACGACCAGGTGACCCGGTTCGTCCCCAATTTCGGCGTTTTTGGCAAGAGTCAGGCCACTTTCCGACACGTCCTGGCTCATTGCTCTGGCCTTGCGGCATGGAAACCGTACTACGAAGAGGTGTCCAAGTCCGAAAAGAACGGCGGGCTCAAGTTTGTTGCAAGCAAGGCCGCGCAGAGTTTCGTCTTCGAGCGCATCCATCGCGAGCGGCCCATTGCCCCCCCCGGAACCAGGATCATATACAGCGACCTGGGTTTCATGCTGCTGGCCGAGATCATCGAACAGATCAGCGGGCGGTCCCTGGACCGGTTTTGCCAGGAGCGGATCTTTCAGCCCCTGGGGCTGGGTTCCACCTTCTTCGTGGACCTTAGCCAAATGTGGGGCCGGCGGGAGCGGCCCAGCCAGAAAAAGTTCGCCGCCACGGAAAACTGCCCGTGGCGCAGGAGGATCGTCTGCGGCGAGGTTGACGACGAAAACGCCTACGCCGTGGGAGGTGTGGCGGGGCACGCGGGGCTGTTTTCCACAGCCATGGATATCCATCGGTATGTCGCGCGGCTGGAGCGGAGCTACGAGGGGAAGGACGATTTCCTGCCCCAGGTCATTGTTCAGGAGTTTCTTACACGCGACAGGACCGTGCAGGGATCGACTTATGCTCTGGGTTGGGACACGCCCTCCTCGAAGGATTCCACCAGCGGTGATCTCTTCTCTCCATCCTCGGTCGGGCACCTGGGCTTCACCGGGGTTTCCCTGTGGTGGGACCTGGAACGGAAGTGTCACATTATTCTTCTCACCAACCGGATCCATCCATCACGCAACAACAACAAGATCCGCGATTTTCGCCCAGCCATTCACGACCTGATTCTAAAGACCCTGTTCCAATGAACGAGCCGCCTGAGCACGGAGGGCACGTCCACCTCATCGCAATCTGCGGAGTCGGAATGGCGGCGCTGGCCGGTCTCCTGCAATCCCGGGGATACCGCGTGACGGGCTCGGACGAGGGAGTCTATCCTCCCATGAGCACGTTCCTCGAGTCCCTGGGGATCCCCGTGAGCTCGGGCTACGACGCGACGCGGCTTGACCCCAAGCCAGACCTGGTCGTGGTAGGCAACGCCGTTTCCCGCGACAACCCCGAAGCACGTGCCGTGCTACAGAGAGGGATCCCTTCCTGTTCCTTCCCCCAGGCCCTGCGGCGGTTTCTGATCTCGGGCAAAAGGTCCCTCGTGGTAGCGGGCACCCACGGCAAGACCAGCACCTCGTCCCTCATGGCGTGGACGCTCCATGAAGCCGGCTGGGACCCCAGTTACTTTATCGGTGGCCTGCCCATTAATTTTTCAAGCGGATTTCACGTGGGAGGCGGACCATGGGCGGTGGTGGAGGGGGACGAATACGACAGCGCGTTTTTCGACAAGGGACCCAAGTTCCTGCATTACGCGGCGGAGAACGTCATCCTGACCAGCCTCGAATTCGACCACGCGGATATTTACACCGATTTGAACCAGCTCAAGGGAGCTTTCGTTCGTCTGATGGAAGGACTCCCGCGCACGGGCTTCGTCCTGGCCTCCCGTGGCTACCCAGCCGTTGGGGAGGTGGCGCGGTCGGCTCCCTGCCGGGTTGCCTTCTACGGAGAAGGGGACGGCGCGGCATGGACCGCGGCCAACCTCCATATGGAGCAGGGTCGGGTCCGCTTCGAAGTCTTATACAAAGGCGGTGTAGAAGAGTCCCTGACTCTCTCCCAGGCGGGACGTCACAATGTGGAAAACGCGCTCGCCGTGTATGGCATGTGCCGGGAGCTGGGGATCGATGGAAATACCGTCCGTCAGGCCCTGGGCGCCTTCGCGGGTGTCCGGCGCCGCCAGGAGTTCAAGGGGGAAGTGGGGGGGGTCACTCTGGTCGACGACTTCGCCCATCACCCCACGGCCATTCGAGAAACCGTGGCGGCCGTGCGCATGGCGTATCCCGGCCGGAGGCTCTGGGCGGTGTTTGAGCCCCGGAGCCAGACCAGCCGCAGGAAGATCTTCGAGCGCGAGTTCTCCGAATCCCTTGCCATGGCCGACCGGGTCATTGTGGCCGGTCTGTACCACCCCGAGAAGATCCCCGAGTCGGAACGGCTTTCGCCTGCGGCCGTGGCCGGCGCCATATGCCGGCTGGCCGGTGACGACCGAGCCCTCTTTATCGAGAATGCCGACGATATCGCCGGCCACGTGGCCGCCGAGGCGCGGGAAGGAGACATTGTCCTGGTGATGTCCAACGGCGGCTTCGAGCGGGTGCAGGATAAAATTCTTAGCCTGTTGCGGCGCCGTGTTGCCGCCCGAGGCTCTTCCCGATCCTAGGCGATGCAACCATAGTTTTCCGTCCCAGCCTGAATTGACACACTCTATATAACTTGGTAACCAGTGACATTCTTTTTTGAGGAGCCTACCCCTTGAAAGCTGTTTGTATCCGCGAGCATGGAGGGAGGGAGAAACTGCGATACGAAGAGTTGGACGCCCCCGTGCTCACCTCTTCCAGAGAGGTGATCGTTCAACTCAAGGCCGCGGCCCTCAATCACATCGACATCTGGAATCGCGAAGGCCTGACGGGAATGGAAGTCTCCATGCCCCATATCCTGGGCGGGGACGGTGCGGGGATGGTTGCGGAAGTCGGAGCGGATGTCGACCGCGTCAAGAAGGGCGACGCCGTCTGCCTTTTTCCCCCCAGCGGCTGCGGCCGGTGCGAGTTCTGTCAGTCGGCGCGCGACTACATGTGCGTGGAGCTCAGGGTCCTGGGAGAGCGAGTGCCGGGGACATACGCGGAATTGGTGAAAGTCCCAGCTGAAAACTGCTTCCCGATTCCGGCCGCCATGTCCTACGAGGAAGCGGCGGCCTTTCCCCTGGTATTTATCACTCTGTGGAGGATGCTGGTAACCAATGCGGCCCTCAAGCCCGGCGAAACCGTACTCATCCTGGGTGTGGGCGGGGGCGTGGCCTCTGCCGCCTTGCAGCTAGCGAAGGAGATGCGGGCCCGGGTCATCGTGACCTCCAGCAGCGACGAGAAGCTGGCGCTGGCCCGTGGGCTGGGGGCCGATTATGGAATCAACTATATGAAATCGGATTTCGTCAAGGAAGCCCGGGCGTTCACCGGCAAACGGGGCGTTGACGTGGTGGTGGACTCGGTGGGAGGAGAGAGCTGGGCGAAGAGCCTCGCCTCCCTTGCCAAGGGCGGGCGCCTGGTGACCTGCGGGGCCACGGCGGGCGCCTTCCCGCAGACCAATATCCGGCGTATCTTTTGGAACCACTTGAGCATCTTCGGCTCTACCCTGGGGAGCCGCCAGGAGTTCTGCCAATTGCTGAATTTCCTCGGCGTCACAGGCGTGAAACCCATCGTGGACAGCGTTTTCCCGTTGCAGGACGCGGCGGCGGCCCACCAGCGTCTCGAGGAGGGAAAGCAATTCGGCAAGATTATCCTCCGGATTGCCGATTGATCCCGTGGTATAAGGACATGGTCCGAGTATCTCAGCCACGGTGGGGGAAATGTTCCACGGGGAAACCCCGTGCAATGACGTGATGGTGGGAACCTCTGAGCTAAAGGGCAAGAAGTATTCCACGGGGTAAACATGCGTGTCATCAGCGGAGCGGCCAAGGGACGGCGATTGAAGGCTTTCAAGGGGCATGCCGTCCGCCCCACGGCGGACCGGGTGAAGGAAGCCCTTTTCAATATTCTTGCCCGCGACCTCTCCGGCATGAGGGTCCTGGATCTCTTTGCCGGCACGGGCAACGTGACCATCGAGGCGCTTAGCCGGGGTGCCGGTGAGGCCTGCCTGGTAGAGCAGTCCCGGAAGGCGGCAAGGATGATTCGGGCCAACCTTCAGTCCTTCGGCTTTGCGCCGCAGGCCCGGGTGCTCGTGATGCCCGCGCTCCGCGCGGTGCGGTCACTTTCCGCCGGGGGAGCGACCTTCGATTTTATCTTCGTGGATCCGCCCTATGACCGCGGCTGGGTGGACAAGATCCTGGGGTCCGTGGCCAGCGGAGAACTGCTCGCGGCGGACGGGATTCTGGTGGTGGAGCACAGCGCCAGGGAGAAGGCGCAGGAGAAGAGCGGCGGCATCGAGCTTCGCGACGAACGACGCTACGGGGACACTGTGCTGTCCTTTTTCGGGAGGACGTCGGCGTCCCCGCTTTAAAATAGGAGCATTCGCGACCATGGCAAGAAAAGGCATTGCTGTTTATCCCGGATCCTTCGATCCTATCACCAATGGGCACATCGATATTGTGCAGCGGGCCCTGCGCGTCTTTGATCATGTCATCGTTGCCATCGCCACCAACCGGGCCAAGGATGGCTCCCTTTTCACCGTGGCAGAGCGCGTGGCGATGATCGGCGAGGTCTTCAAGGGTCTCGGGTCTCGTGTTAAAGTCGATAGCTTCGACGACCTGCTGGTGAACTATACGGCGAAGGTGGGAGCCAACGTGATCATCCGGGGACTCAGGGCCGTATCGGACTTCGAATACGAGTTTCAGATGGCGACCATGAACCGCGGTCTCAAGCCCGACGTGGAGACTTTTTTTATGATGACGGGGGAATCGTATTTCTACATCAGCTCGCACCTCGTCAAAGAAGTGGTGAGCCTTGGAGGAGACGTCTCCGGCCTGGTGCCGAAGAGCGTTCTGCGCAGGCTGCAGAAGAAAATCAAGTCGAGTTGAGAAACGGAAATGCCTTTTTATGAAGCTTAGTCAGAGAAGCCAATCCATCAAACCGTCCATCACCCTGGCCCTGGCAGCCAAGGCCCAGGCCATGCGCGCCGACGGCGTCAAGGTCGTCAACTTTGCCGCGGGAGAGCCGAGCAACGACACGCCGGAGCGGATCAAGCAAGCGGCCATCGGGGCGCTGAATCGCGGCATGACCAAGTACACCGAGGTGCGGGGCATCGCGCCTCTCAGGGAAGCGGTAGCCGAGAAGTACCGGAGGGAGCAAGGGCTGGATTACGATAAAGATCAGGTCCTGGTCAGCTGCGGCGGCAAGCATTCCCTTTACAATGTTTTTCAGGCCGTCCTCGACGTAGGGGACGAGGTTCTGATTCCCGCCCCCTATTGGGTCAGTTATCGAGATATCGTGGTTTTGTGCGGCGGGGTCCCGCGGTTCGTGGAGTCCCACGCCCCGGGAAAATTCCACCTCACCCCCGACGAATTGAAAAGCGCTCTGGGAACACGCACCCGGGCTGTGGTGCTGAACAGCCCGAACAACCCAACCGGGGCCGCCTATGGCCGCGACGAGCTGCTATCCCTTTCCCGGGTGCTGGAGCCCTACGATTGTCTGATCATCTCCGATGACGTCTATGAAAAAATCGTTTACGACGGCTTTACGTTCCACAACATTGCCGCTGTCAACCCGAAGCTCAAGGAGCGCACCGTCATCGTCAACTCCGCTTCCAAGACCTATGCCATGACGGGTTGGCGCATCGGCTACTGCCTTGGACCGGGACCCATTATCGCCGCCGCGGGCAAGATCCAGAGCCAGAACACCTCGAATCCAACGTCCTTTGCCCAAGCCGCGGCCGTGGAAGCGCTCCAGGGACCCCAGGACGACGTCCAGCAGATGGTGCGGGAGCTCCAGGTTAGGCGGGACACTCTACTCAGGTGCTTCGAAGCCATGGACGGGATGGAGTGCGTGCGTCCCGAGGGAGCCTTTTATCTCTTTCCCAGCATCCGGGCGTTTTTGGGACGCAAGACGAAAAAAGGGAAAATCGAGTCCGCGTGCGATCTCACCGAATATCTGCTGGAAGAGGCCCAGGTGGTGGCGGTTCCCGGCGAAGATTTTGGTTCCGCGGACCATATCCGCTTCACATACACCATCCCCCCCGAAGAGATCGAACAGGGCTGCGACCGCATAGAGGCCGCCCTGGCAAAGCTCGGTTAACTCCCCACCCCGGGCCTCTTGCCGGTCCTTTTATAGGTAAAGTAATCCCGCAGGATTTTTCCGTGATCGAAGGCGATTCCGGAGGGAAGGGCCGCCTCGGTAAAGCACCGCGCCCTGAGCGCGTCGTCTTCCCCCGCGGGCGTGCCACGGGCGCTGGCAATGAATACAGTGGAAACGGTATGATGGCGCGGGTCGCGCCCGGGATCCGAATAGGTGTGAAACTGCTCGACGAGCCGGACGTCCAGGCTGGTTTCTTCTTTGGCTTCTCTTACCGCGGCTTTCTCGATGCTCTCGCCGTAGTCGACAAATCCCCCGGGCAGGGCCCAACCGGGGGGCGGGTTTTTCCGCTCGATCAGGACGATACCGCCGCCGTCCATCTCGATAATAATATCCACCGTGACCCGGGGTATCTTTCCGTCGTGGATCATTTCTCCGCTTCACACCCTGCGAGTTGATTCTACCGTTTTTCGCATCCTTCTATTGATGGAGTCAATCCCGGCGACATCTGCGTCCGCCCCTCGTCGGCACCAACACGAGTAGCATTGAATCCTGAGTTCGCAGCAAAGCGCATAGCGCAAAGGGCAAAGCGTGGAGCCGTGTCCTCTCCGCCCTCCCGAGGAGCCAGGTAACTTCACTGCTCGTCAGAAACCTGCTCTACCTTGACTTCCCCCGGTGCACCCGCTAGTAAATGTAGCGCGGGGTGGAGCAGCCCGGTAGCTCGCAAGGCTCATAACCTTGAGGTCGGTGGTTCAAATCCACCCCCCGCAACCAAAACACCAAGCACTGCGTGGCCGGCGGTCAGGTGCCGGCCGTTTCCTTAAATTGAAAACGGTGACTTGATGCGTATTCCTGCCACCTACCCCATGGATATCGTCTCTTTCAGACGCCTTGCGTTCTTTTGCTGCATGCTGTTCCTGGGAGTATGCCCGACCCGGTCCATGGGGGAAGTCTACCAGTGGACGGACCCGAACGGGACGATTCACTTTGCCGATAACCTGTCCTGGGTGCCGGACGCAGTGCTGAACTCATCCCAATGGATCGTTCGACGGGACCTTGTGGCGCCCGCGCCCCTTCTCGATTTTCAGGACTCTCCCGAAGTGTCCACCGCGCCGTATGCGGAGGCTCCTGTAGCCGCTAATGACGCTCCGCAGGCATCGCCGCCCGTCGGAGTCCCGCACACGGTGGTCTATGCGCCTCAAACCACCACCATTGTCGTGTATCCGTCGGCAAGCTACGGAGGGTTTAGAAAAAAGCCCCGGCATTCCCGCAATCACGAACCCCGCGGCGATTTGACATCCCATGGATTTGGCCAGAACCGCTACATCCATCCAAGCGCTCGAACGGGCACTCCCAGACTTGCCATACATCCGGAAGCCGTCCGGTCCACTCCCCGTCAGCGGTAACGAAACCGGCTGCGGCGTCGGTACTTGCGGAACGGGAAAATGAGTGCCACGCCAGCCGCGAATCCGCCGATATGGGCGGCGTAGGCTACGCCGGCGGCGTTGGGATCCATGGGCGCAAACGTCTGAGCGATAAACTGGAGGGTGATCCACACGATAAGCAGAATCCACGCCGGCAGGTGCGCGAAGGTAAAGAACCATCCGAAGGTGACCAGGGTTTTGACCCGGGCATGGGGGAAAAGCACCAGGTAGGCGCCGAGGACGCCGGACACGGCGCCTGAGGCGCCGATGGTAGGCACGGTGGAGGCGGGATTGAGCGCCACGTGGGTCGCCGCCGCGATGAGTCCCACCAGCAAATAAAAGGCGACGAAGCGGCCGTGCCCCATGCTGTCCTCGATGTTGTTGCCGAAAATCCAGAGATAGAGCATGTTGCCCAGCAGGTGCATCAAGCCGCCGTGCAGGAACATGGAGCTTAACGGGGTCCAGTAGCCGCCGCCGAGGTGGGGGGTAGATTTCACCAGAGCCGCCGGCACCAGGCCCATCCGTCCGACAAAGGAGTCGAGCAGCGGGGGGGCAAGGGATAGCTCGTAGATAAAAACCCCGACGTTGGCGAGGATGAAGGCAACGGTTACGACGGGCCACAGTACCGTTGGAATGTCGTCGCGAAGGGGGATCAATCGCCTAGTTCCGCATACCGATGAGTGGATTCAAATGGGAGCGCTCAAAGCTTCTTGAGCTTTTCCCGCCTGCGTCTCTCGATCTTGGAAAGCCGCCGCGGGTTGCCCTTTTTGGTCCGGCGGGAGAGGGCAGAGGCGGGAGCTGCAAACTCACCCGGGTCGTCCTGGTCGCCTTTCGGCCCGGTTTGGTCCATGTCCCTTAACCTGGCGCTAAATTCCGTAACGTAAATGGCGGTGGCCCCGCTCCCTTCGGCGGACCGGCGCACTTCCCGGTCCGAGCTCACCACAACGCACCCGCTCCCCATTTCCCGGGCGAGCCTCTTGATAACAGCATCGGCGGTTTCTCCCTGTTGGGAATAGATGACCGTGATGCCGCCTGTTTGCCGCCGCACCTCGGTGGGCCAGCCCGAGCGCCAGCCGTCGAAGACCAAAGTCACCGGATACCCCTTGTGCTGGCGATATTGCTGTAACTGTCCGATCAGGCGGTTTCTCTTGCCCTCCAGGTCGCCTCTGAGACCCTTGTCTGCCCCGATCAGGTTATAGCCGTCCACCACGATGTGAAGTGCCACGTTTTTTCTCCTTAAAAAACAGCCTAAAGCTATTCCTGCAGGTTGTCAAAACTGGAAAAAACAGGTAAAAGTGTCCCGTTTTGTTTTATCCGGGAGGGTTCCATTGGTCGCTAAATTTGAAAAAGCTAATAGGATTAAACAGTTACCCCCTTATCTCTTTGCGGAGATCGACCGCAAAAAACGCGAGGCGCTGGCCAGAGGGGTGGATCTCATTGATCTCGGGATAGGAGATCCAGACATTCCCACCCCCGCTCCTATTATTGAGAAGCTCAAAGAGGCCGCCCACCGGCCAGAAAATCACCGTTATCCAAGCAGCAGCGGTTTGCTTGCCTATCGCGAAGCCGTTGCGGACTGGTACCGGCGGCGCTTTGGGGTCAAACTAGACCCGGTCAAGGAGGTCACCTCACTCATCGGTTCCAAGGAAGGAATCGCGAACATGGCGGTGGCCTTTGTCGACCCGGGGGACCTGGTGCTGGCCACTGACCCAGCTTACCCAGTGTACCAGATCGGCACGGAATTCAACGGCGGCAAGGTCTTTCACCTCCCCCTGCTCAAGGAAAACCGTTTCCTCCCGGACTTGAAGGCGATTCCCAAGGACGTCTTGGAGCGGGCCAAGATGCTTTGGTTCGGTTATCCCAACAACCCGACGGCCGCGGTGGCGGATAAGGAATTCTTCCAGGAAATCGTGGAGCTTGCGCATCGTTACCGGATTATTCTCTGCCACGATGCGGCCTATACGGAGATCAGTTACGACGGTTACCGGCCCATGAGCCTGTTCCAGGTGGACGGGGCCATGGACGTGGGCATCGAGTTTCATTCCCTATCCAAGACTTTTAATATGACCGGCTGGCGCCTGGGGATGGCCGTTGGCAACGCCGACCTGGTTGCCGGGTTGGCCCAGGTCAAGTCCAACGTCGATTCGGGGGCTTTTCAGGCGGTTCAGGAGGCGGGGATTGAAGCCCTGCGGAGAGCCGACGAGCTCATCGAGCCGTCAAGGAAGATCTATCAGGAGCGACGCGACGTGCTGGTCTCGGCGCTGCACGGAGCGGGACTGGAGTGCGAAAACCCCCGGGCGACCTTTTACGTCTGGGTCACCGTCCCCAAAGGCTACAACTCTGCCCAACTTGCCACCCGGCTCCTCGAAGAGGCCGGGATAGTCAGCACGCCGGGCAACGGCTTTGGCCCGGCGGGGGAGGGGTTTATCCGCTTCACCCTGTGCGTCGCTAAGGAACGTCTCAAAGAAGTTGTGGATCGCATTCAGCGCGTGCGGTTCTAGCGCCCGTCCCGGAGGATACTGTGGCTCACCAGGTCTACATTGGCATCGGATCCAATCAGGGCAAGAAAAAGGAAAACTTTCTCGAAGCCCTGGAACGGATCTCCAAGCTTCCCAAGACACGGATCACCAAAGAGTCCTCCTTTTATGCAAGCGAACCCCTGGGAGACTCCAAGGAATGGTTCGTCAACGGCGCCATCGAAATCGAGACGGAATTGGGACCCGAGCTCCTGCTCAGGAAATTCAAAAACATCGAGCGCGCCATGGGGCGCAAGAAGGTGCGTAAACGGTGGGGGGCCCGTATTATTGACTTGGACCTGCTCCTCTATAATAATCTCAAATACAAGCGGAAAGACGTCATCGTTCCGCACCCCGAGATGCACAATCGGAAGTTTGTTCTGGTCCCGTTGAGTGAAATCGCCCCGCAGGTGATTCACCCGGTGCTGGGCATGACCATTTCCCAACTTCTGGTCCATGTCAAAGACAACAAGAAGGTAAGTCTTTCCCGGTTCTAGCCGCCGGTGCCGAATCTGGCAGGGCAATCCGTTGATAGTCCGCCTTCTCATCCTTTTTCTTTTTCTCTATCTCGTGCTGCTCCTGGTCTATTCGTTTCTCTTCCGCGGCAGGAGGGGCCGGGGGGGGCGCGGCAGCGCGGCCCTGCCCGGCGAAGAGATGGTTCTGGATCCCCAGTGCCAGGTCTATGTCCCCAAGGTCGACGCCCTGGAGCGGGGGGGGCATTATTTTTGCAGCGAAGAATGCGCACAGAAATTTCTAGCCCGTTAGCGGCGCGGTTTCCCCAAAGACCGGAAGGAGAACGACCATGGGCCCCATCAAGGTAAACGAGCTGGATCATATCGTTTTGAACGTCTCCCATGTGGACCGGGCGCTCGAGTTCTACACCGGTGTCCTAGGTCTTGCCGGCGAGCGGGTGCCGGAGTACCGGGAGGGAAAGGTGGGCTTTCCCTCGGTGCGTATCAACGAGCGCACGGTGATCGATCTGAACCCCAAAGGGAAACGTGGTGGGGAGGGCGGTAAAGACGGGGGCAATCTCGACCACTTCTGTCTGGTCATGGACCCGGTGGACTTCGGTGCGGTGCTGGGCTACCTGAAGGAAAAAAGGGTTCTCGTCAAGGCGGGTCCCGTCTCCCGGTGGGGCGCCCGCGGGCGGGCGACGTCGGTCTATATCCTCGATCCCGAGGGAAACGAAATCGAGCTGCGCTGCTATTAGGGATGGCTCTTTCATTTCTTCAAAGAATCGTAGAAGAGAGGATTCGCGAGGCCGAGGAGGCGGGGGCCTTCAAAGGGCTGGCGGGGCAGGGCAAGCCGCTGGCGCTGAAGGAGGACGGCTGGGTACCGGAAGAGCTCCGCGTGGCCTACCGGATTCTCAAAAACGCCCATCTCCTGACCCCGGAGGTCGAGCTCCGCAAGGAAATCCACAGCCTGTGGGACCTTCTCAAAACGGTGGACGGCGAGGGGTAGCGCGGAGCCATCCTAAAAGACATCGAAGATCGGGTGGTGCGACTGGATTTGCTGCGGCGCCGTTCCATGCCCGCAGGGGTGGTCCGATCCTACACAAAAAAAATTCTGAATAAACTCTATCCTTCGCCGCGGGCCAGGACCCTTCCAGGCAAAATCCGCTAGTTCTCCATCAGGACAGAATGAACATTACGGGCTCGGGGGGTGTGTCCATCATACGGTCGCCCAGCAGAGAGGTTTCGAGTTCCGAGTGGTGAGCTTGGCGGAAGAGCGGGTGGGGGGTGCAGCGTGTACGGGGTAGGTCAGGACCCTATACCCAATCGCCGAGACCCTTCACCGTAATCCGACAACTGATAACTAAACACTCCCCCCTGACACCAGGACACTCAGCGCTCGGTACTCGCCACTCAACCCTTGGCACTCTCATCTGGACGCTTTGCGCAGTGCCCTTTGCGCTTTGCCGTCCACGGCCGCGGGTTAGTAGCATTCCAGAAAATTCTTGAGCAGTCCCTTGCCGTTTTCCGTGAGGATGGACTCGGGATGAAACTGGACTCCTTCCAGCGGGTAGAGGCGGTGGCGGATGCCCATGATAACGTTGTCCGCCGTCCAGGCGGTTACGGTGAGCTCCTTGGGGAGGCTTGCGGGCTCCACTACCAGAGAATGGTAGCGCATGGCGGCCAGGGGATTTTTGAGGGATCGATAGATGGTCTCGGAGTTGTGAAAAACGTCGGACAGCTTGCCGTGCATGATTTCCGGGGCGCGCACGATGCGCCCGCCAAAGGCGGCGGCGATGCACTGGTGTCCCAGGCAAACCCCCAGGGTGGGGACCCGCGGGGCAAAGCGGCGGATGGCGGCGCAGGAGATCCCCGCTTCCTTGGGTGTGCAGGGGCCGGGGGAGATGACGATCTTGTCCGGCGAGAGCTCCGCGATCTGCTCAAGAGTGATTTTATCGTTCAAAAAGACCCGGACCTCGGCCCCCAGTTCTCCCAGGAAGTGGTAGAGGTTGTACGTGAAAGAGTCGTAGTTGTCGATGAGGAGGATCATCTCGTCCTGCCGCGCCGGCGCCACGTTTCGGCCAGGTCGATGGCCTTGAGCATGGCGCCCGCCTTGTTCATGGTCTCTTGAAACTCCTTTTGCGGGTCCGAATCCGCCACGATACCCGCTCCCGCCTGGATGGACACTTTCCTGCCCTTCATCACGATGGTTCGAATGATGATGCACGAGTCCAGGTTGCCGTTGAAGCTGAGATACCCGATGGCTCCCGCGTAGGGGCCTCGTTTCTGGGGCTCCAGCTCGCTGATGATCTGCATGGCGCGGATCTTGGGGGCTCCCGAAACGGTGCCGGCGGGAAAGCACGAAACAAAGAGATCCAAAGGAGTCTTGCCCGGCGCCATTTTGCCCCGGACGTTGGAGACCAGATGGATAACGTGAGAGTAGCGCTCGATCACCATGAGTTCGTTGACTTCCACGGTGCCCACCTCCGCGGCGCGGCCGACGTCGTTTCTGCCCAGGTCCAACAGCATGATATGCTCGGCGCGCTCCTTGGGATCGGCCATGAGGTCCGCTTCCAGCTCTCTCTCCTCGGAAGGCGTGCTCCCCCTGCGGCGGGTGCCGGCGATGGGGCGCAGCTCAATGGTACCGTCGGTGAGTCGCACCAGGGTCTCCGGAGACGAGCCGATGAGCCGCACCTCGTCCAGCTCCAGGTAGAACATGTAGGGCGAGGGGTTGATGAATCGCAAGGCGCGGTAGATCTCGAAGGGGTCGGCCCGGGTATCGGTCTCCAGCCTCTGGGAAAGAACGACCTGGATGACGTCGCCGGCCCGGATATATTCTTTGGCCTTCTCGACCATGGACCGGAAGGCCGCCGGGGTGAGATTGGAACGCGGTTTTCTCGGTTCCGTTCCGGCTTCGACCTCGCGGGGCTCCAGGGGCGTTTGTTTTTTCTGCAGCGAGGAGACCACTCTGCGAATCCTGAGGCCGGCTTTCCTGTAGGCTTCCTTCAGGCTTGTCTCGCTGTCGAGCTTGACGTTGTCGATGACCTGGATGGTGTGCTTCAGGTTGTCGAAAGCGACCAGGGTTCGAACGAAGATGAAGAATAGGGTGGGCACGCCATGGGGGTCCGGCTTCGTGCTCTGGATGTCGTGGAGTTTCTCCACGACATCGTAGGCTACGTAGCCCAGGGCGCCTCCCGAAAAGGGCGGCAGCCCTTCCACGGGAGCGGGGCGATGCCGATCGAGGATCTCTACGAGGAATTTCAAGGGCTCGGACGACTTGAGCTTTTTCTTTTTTCCGTTATCGATAATTTCGATCTGATCTCCCGTGGCCTTGAGGACAAGGAACGGGTCCGTGCCCAGAAAGGAATGGCGCGCCCAGCGCTCGCTTCCCTCCACGCTCTCCAGGAGAAAGGCATAACGGTTTCTCTTGAGTCTCTTGAAGAACGACAGCGGGGTTTCCAGGTCCATGAGGAGCTCCTGGTGAACCGCAACCACGTTGCCCAGTTTGGCAAGACGGCAGAATTCGGGGAATGAAGGTTGCAGCATAAGTTCCAAGGGGCCACAGCATCGGGGTCACGCGCCAGGGACAACCCCGGTGCGGCCAACCCGGTGGCGGGTCAGATGTAATACATTTGGGTTCCATCCTGGGGCTTGCAGAGGTCCGCCAGCGACGTTTCATCGAGAATTTTGCCCGCCGCCTCCATCGCCTTTTCCCAGGTCGCGGTGAGCCGCCGCAGCACGGGGGAAAGAGTCGAGGGATGCTTCGGGTTCTTGATCCCCAGCGCCAGGGGATGTCCCTCGAGGCACCTCATGACCTCGCCGACGGTGATCGTTTCCGGTGCGCGGGCCAGGCGGTACCCTCCGCCGGGGCCCCGAGTCCCGTGGACCAGGTTGGCGCGCTTGAGTAGCACCATGATCTGGCTCAGGTATTCCTCGGGGATCTTCTGCCGATGCGCAATGTCCTTCACCTGGATGGGGTGTTGAGCGCGGTAGCCCTCGACAAGCTCCGCCATGGCCAGGATGCCGTAGAGTCCTTTTGAGCCCATTTTTATGGAACTTCCTGAAAAATCTATTTATTCTAGCCAAAACCAGCTCCCGGGACAACTCGGGAGCGCCCGCGGGTCAGAACTATTATATTTCATTGGCATTCCGCAAAAACAATGTTAATTAATTGCTGGAGGAGCGGAAAAATGAAATTCTTTGTCGATACTGCGGACATCGGTGAGATCACCGAGGCCCATAGCATGGGTTTGATCGATGGAGTGACCACTAATCCCACACTGGTTGCCAAGACCGGCCGTCGGTTCGATGAAGTCGTCAGTGAAATTTGCGCTCTGGTGGACGGTCCCATCAGCCTGGAAACAGTGAGCCTGGACGCCGAAGGCATGGTGCGGGAAGGGGAGAAGCTCATCCGCTACGGTAAAAACGTGGTTGTCAAAGTTCCCTTGACGGCGGAAGGACTCAAGGCGGTGAGGATGCTCAAGATCAAGGGGATCAAGACCAATGTGACCCTGTGCTTCACCCCGGTACAGGCTCTCCTGGCGGCCAAGGCCGGGGCAAGTTACATCAGTCCCTTTGTGGGCCGCCTGGACGACATTGCGCACAACGGCATGGAAGTCATCGAACAGATCGTTAAAATCTATAGGAATTACGGTTTTTCCACTGAAGTCCTGGTGGCCAGCGTTCGCCATCCCATGCACGTTTTGACCGCGGCTCTCATGGGGGCCCACGTCTGCACCGTCCCCTTTTCGGTGCTCAAACAACTTACCCGCCACCCGTTGACCGATGTCGGCATCGAGAGATTCCTCAAAGACTGGGAAAAGGTCCCCGACAAGTTCTAATCTGCGCTGTCTCAAGACCGTCGCCCTCCCCGTTTGACAACCCCAGGCTCCTGGGATAGATTAAAACGCCTTTTTGTTATTGCCATTCCCGAGTGTGGCTGGCGCTTAAATTAGTTTCCTTCCGATGGAGGAATTGAATTATGGTGCGGCGAGAGAAGTCAAACTATGTGATCCATTCGGTCTCTCATGCTCTCGATGTTCTGGAGCAGTTTCCCGGGAGTGGAGATGAAATCGGAGTCACCGAGTTAAGCAAGCGCTTAAAACTTCATAAAAATAACGTCTTTCGTCTTCTGGCGACTCTGGAAGCGCGCGGTTACATAGAACAGAACAGGGCTACGGAGAACTACCGGCTCGGACTCAGGTGCCTTCAATTGGGACAGGCCTACGTCGGTCAAATCGGATTCCTGCATCAGGCCAAGTCTACTCTTCAGAGCCTGGCGGAGGAAACCCATGAGAGCGCCTTTGTCTCTTTGAGAAAGGGCATGGGGGTGGTGCCGCTGGACTTCGTTGAGTCGCGCAGCCCCGTACGAGTGGCGTCGTTTCTCGGCGAGACACTTCCCCTGTACTGCACCGCGCCGGGAAAGGTCCATTTGGCCTTTGGCTCCGAGGAAGAGCTAAGGCACGGCATCCCTGAAAACCTGACGCGCTACACGGACAAAACCATTGTGGACCGCCAGGCCCTGCTCAGACAGATCCAACATGTGAGCGAAGAGGGATACGCGCTGGACCTGGGTGAGTTCATCGAGGATGTGGCCTGCGTTGCAGTCCCGGTGCGCGACTACACCCGGGGACTGGTCGGTTGTCTCTCCGTGACCGGACCGGGCCACCGCCTGAACCGGGAGAGAATGGAAAAGGAAGTTATTCCGCTCACTCTAAAGGGCGGCAGCGAGCTTTCCCGGCGCCTCGGATACCATCAATAAGAACGCTCCGGGAAGCTTCGCCGCGGCCCGGGCGCAAGGTAGTTTTTGCCTCTCCTGAGCTTGCCATCCCGGCTGCTTCTTTATTATTGTTGTGATTGCACCGGTACGGTTTCGCTTCCACCGGTTTCCCGTCAGGGTCCTGGCGCAATGTAACGATCAACCTCTCGAGGAGAGACTATGTTGACTGCCGCGGAAAAGGTCGCGTTCGTGCTTCTGGTTTTGGGGTCCCTGTCCTTTGCCGCCGCGGGCTTCAGCCGCGTCATCAAGACCATTGCGGCGGGAAAGCCTTCCCCGCGCTTCGACCGGCCTGTGCATCGCCTTTTCCAGGCCCTCTGGATCGTTCTCACCCAGCAGAGCCTGTTCAAAAAGCGCCCGCTGGTGTCGGTGCTCCACGCCATGGTTTTCTACGGATTTGTTTTTTACTTTCTCGTCAACGTCGTAGACGTCCTGGAGGGGTTTTCCCCCTTGCGTCCCCGGGGGGGCGTCTGGAACCCCTTCAACCTGCTGGCGGACCTTCTGACGGCGAGCGTGCTGATTGGCATTACCGGCTTGATGATCCGCCGCTTCCTGGTCAAGGAATCGGATTTTCAGTTTGCGCCCAACATTCCGGTCCAGGAGGACGTCCGGGGGGGGATTCCGCGGGACTCCGCCATCGTCGGCGGCTTTATCGTTCTGCACGTGGGGAGCCGCCTTCTCGCCAAGACGACCCAGCTCGTCGCCGGGGGGCCCGACCCCTTCCAACCCGTAGCCGGGGCTTTCACCGTGCTGCTTTCCAGCGTGAGTCCCGGGGGGATCACCGTTCTGGAGCACGTTTTCTGGTGGGGGGCGCTGGGTTCTATCCTTTTATTTCTCCCGTATTTCCCCAGGTCCAAGCACATCCACTTGATCTTGGCCCCGCTCAACCTCGCCCTCAGGAAGGAAAAGCCCGGGGTGCTCGATCCCATGGACTTCGAAAACGAGGAAACCTTCGGGGCGGCCAGGCTCAAAGATTTCGCCTGGCCGAGACTGCTGGACGCCTACAGCTGCATCATGTGCAACCGCTGCCAGGAGGTGTGTCCCGCCTACGTGACGGGGAAGCCGCTGAGCCCCGCCGCGATTCTGATCAACGAGAGGTACGAGCTCAACCGGACCTTGCGCGCCGGAGGCGGCGACGGCGAAGGCCGCGCGCTCCTGGACTTCGCCCTTAACAAGGAAGCGGCATGGTCGTGCACTACGTGCAACGCGTGCGTGGAGGTCTGTCCCGTGGGCAACGAGCAGATGCTGCACATCGTGGACGTGCGCCGGGAGCGGGTCCTCATGGAATCCGATTTCCCCAGCGGGCTGAAGCAGGCCTTTCAGGGCATGGAGACGGCCGGAAATCCCTGGGTGCTGCCCGCGGAAAAACGCCTCGAATGGACGGAGAAGCTGCCCTTCCCGGTGCCCACGGTAAAAGACAATCCCGACGCGGAGGTCCTCTACTGGGTGGGGTGCGCCGCGTCCTATGACCCGCGCATCCAGAAGATCGCTCTCAGTATGGCCCGGATCTTTCGCGCCGCCGGGGTGAGCTGGGCGGTTCTCGGCAAGGAGGAGAAGTGCACGGGGGACGCCGCGCGGCGCGCGGGCAACGAGTACCTGTTCACCGAAATGGCCACGGCCAACGTGGAAACACTGAACGCCGCCGCTCCCAAGGTCGTTGTCACCCACTGCCCCCACTGCTTTCACACCATCGGCAACGAGTACCCGCAGTTCGGCGGCAACTACGTGGTCAAGCACCACACCCAGTTCATCGAAGAGATGGTCCAAGCGGGAAAGCTCCGTCTCCCGAGAAGCTCACGGGGCGGCGTGAGTTACCACGACCCCTGTTATCTGGGGCGCCATAACGGGGTCTTTTCGGAGCCCCGCGCCGTGGTTCGCGGCCTCGGCCTGGAGTTGAAGGAGCCCCCCCGCAACCGCGCCAATAGCTTTTGCTGCGGCGCCGGCGGCGCGCAGTTTTGGAAGGAGGAGGAGAAAGGCAACGAGAGGATCAGCACCAATCGCTTCCGGGAACTCAAGGAGACGGGCGCCAAGACCGTCGCCACGGGATGCCCCTTCTGTATGCGGATGCTTTCCGACGAGGCCGCCAACGAGGAACCGGAACCCACGGTGGACATTCTGGATATTGCCGAGCTCGTGGCCCGAGACCTCCCGGAGACCGTAACCCCCGCCCGGGCCCCGGCGCCTGCCAAGTCCTAGGGGACCCGTCGTCGAAGATGAAACTCAAGGGTGCCCTGAGTCTGGCTGTTTTTCTGGCCGGCGGCCTTTTGGCCTGTCATCCGGCCTCGGCGCCCAGGGTCATTCTCGTGGGGGCGGGGAACCGGGAGATCCCGGTGCGTGTGGAGATCGCCGATACCCCGGAGCGAAGGATCAAGGGGCTGCAGTACCGCGAGGAACTTGCAGTCGACGCGGGGATGCTCTTTATCTTTTCCAGCGAAGAGGTCCACACCTTCTGGATGAAAAATACACCTCTTCCTCTGGATATGATCTTTATTGACGCTGGGCGGAAGGTGGTGGGCATTGTGGAAAGCGCGGTGCCCTTCTCCACGACCTCGCGCTCCGTGGGGGTCCCCAGCCAATTTGTGCTGGAAGTCAACGGCGGGTTTGCCCGCCGGCACGGCGTCGCGGTGGGTGCGCGGGTGCGGCTCCAGGGTGTGACGGTGCCCGACGCCGGATTCTGATCTCGAATCGTTTTCAGGACCACGGTAAACACAAGGGGGTGGGATCGAAGGATTCGTTCCCGCCCCTGGTGCCGTCTTTTATCGTATTGCCGTCAAATGTGCCGGAAAAAATAGGGTTTGAGAGACCCGATGCGCTCCTCGTAGGAGTCCGGGTAGAGGAACCACAGAGTGGCGGCGATGCTGCTCAGGAGTGAGTTGCCGTCCTGGGGCGTGAAGCACATGCCCACCACCTCCCGGGAGCCCCGCATGGCCAGGCTCTGCTGCGGAATGACGGTCTGGTTGAGGATGCGGCCGAAAAGACCATGGTCCCTGCCGAAGGAAAAAACCGCGGCCATGGAGTTTTTATGGGTCAGGGCCACCCTGCCGTTGCTCTCGATGCGCCGCATGACCTCTTCCATGGTCAGGTCGCGGCAGAGCTTCAAGTCGAAGTAAATGGAATGCATGTATTGCGTGTTGAGCTTCATTACCGAAGAGAAAATGTTCACATCGAGGTCCACGGTCTTGAACAGGTGGTAGGCGTCTCTTCCCTGGTGGCTGCCGAAGCGGGGATCGTCGTGTCTGCCGACTTCCGGTGAAGGGATGAATCCCCCTTCTTCGCTCAAATCGTTGGCCCGGCGCATGCAGACGAAGCGGCCCTCCTCCAGGTTGTTTTCCTTTTCCGGCCCCAGAGCGATGGTGTCGATGAGGGCCGCCAGGTTGTGAGTGTTGCAGCTCACCACCTGGATGAACTGGTCCTGACCCCTGGCCAGGGCCCGGTCGTTAATGCCGCGGGCGTACATCTTCCCAAAACCAAACTCGCTGCCCTGAGCGATGAAGCCGCGCCCGTTTTGGGTGTAACGACTGTAGTACTTCTCCTTGTTCTCGTTGCCCACCGGGGTGCAGTCGATGATCACGTTGGCCCTCTCGATGGCCTCTTCGGCCTCGAAATAGGGGTCCATGTCCAACTCTTTGAAGCTCGCCCAGCAGTCCTTATCGACGCAGAGCTTGGCCCCCTTCTGGGCCAGCACTTCGACCTTGGGACGGTCCTTAATGAGGGGGGTCCGCTTGTGGTAGGTGATTTCGTCGATGCCGAATTCCTCCCGGAAGGTTGCCAGGATGCTGATCAGGGGCTCCCCGATGGTGCCGGTGCCCACGACGTGAACGATTTTTTGCTTCATGGCGGTTCTTCGATGGTACGTTCGACTTGGCGGCAACGCACTACCCATAACGCTAATCATATACTATACTCATTTTCAAGGGGAGACGTACGCGTCGGACTCCCCGGAAAGGCAAAAAAACATGGCTCAAGACGTGATACCTGCCAGGCTGTTTTTCGACCAGCGCTTCGGTGTCAACTCCCGGGACCTGGACAAAGTGCTGGCCCGGGCCCTGGAGCAGCGCGCCGATTACGCGGATCTCTACTTTGAATACACGGTCCAGGAAGCCGTCGGCCTGGAAGAGGGCCTGGTTAAAAACGCCTCCAGTTCCACCTCCAACGGCGTGGGGGTTCGCGTCCTCGCGGAAACCAAGACGGGATACGCCTACACGGACGACATCACCATAGAGAACCTCGAAGTGGCGGCGCGCACGGCGCGCTGCATCGCCCAGGACCGCGGCGGTTTTGCCCCCGCCCCGGTGGGGACCGCCAAGGGGAGTCCCCACGATCTCTATCCGCTTCGGCGCGAAGGCTCGGACCTTTCCCTGGATGAAAAGATCGGGCTGCTTCAGGAAATGGACCGCATCGCGAGGAACTCCGACGGGCGCATCAAAAACGTCTTCGCCTCGCTGGCCGCCCAGAAAAAAATCGTGCTCGTCGCCTCCTCCGAGGGATGGGTCATCGGGGATGTGCAGCCCCTGGTCCGTCTCAACGTCACTTGCATCGCCGAGGAGGGCGGGAACCGCCAGATGGGCAGCTACGGGGGAGGGGGTAGGTTCGAGTTCCGGGTCCTCACGGACAACCGGGACTACGAGCGCTACACCCGGGAAGCCGTGCGCCAGGCGCTCCTCAACCTGGAGGCCGGAGACGCCCCCGCGGGTGAGATGGACGTGGTCCTGGGCCCCGGTTGGCCGGGGATACTCCTCCATGAGGCCATTGGACATGGTCTCGAGGGGGACTTCAACCGCAAAGGGATATCCGCATTTTCCAATCGCATCGGGCAGAAGGTCGCTTCAGAACGCTGTACCGTCGTGGACGACGGGACCCTCCCGGGGCGCCGGGGCTCGTTGAACCTGGACGACGAGGGAACGCCAACCCGCCGCACGGTGCTCATTGAAAAGGGTATCTTGAAAGGCTATCTCCAGGACCGTTTGAACGCCACCCTGATGGGGGTGCCCCTCACCGGAAACGGCCGGCGCGAGAGCTATGCCCATATCCCGATGCCCCGCATGACCAATACCTTTATGCTTGCGGGAGACGCCGCGCCGGACGATATCGTGCGTTCCGTGAGAAAGGGACTCTACGCCGTGGCTTTCGGCGGCGGGCAGGTGGATATCACCAACGGCAAGTTCGTCTTTTCCACCAGCGAGGCTTACCTGATCGAAGACGGGAAGGTAACGCGGCCGGTGCGGGGCGCGACGCTTATTGGCAGCGGCCCCGATGTTCTCAAGCGCGTCTCGATGGTGGGGTCCGACCTAAAGCTGGACGAAGGCGTGGGGACCTGCGGCAAGGACGGCCAGTCGGTCCCCGTGGGGGTGGGGCTGCCCACCATCCGCATCGACGGCATCACCGTGGGAGGGACGTCGACAGGCCAATAGTCAATGGTTATTAGTCAATTGGCAGCGGCGCCCGGCGGCTGGTTTGCGTCGGAGTGTTGGGTTGTTAAACCATTGACCATTGAAAAATGACGATTGACTCATCCGATCGAGGGAAAAAGTGATGGAACGTCTCGAACTGAGCCGGGAGCTG
>Ga0326597_10001291_pt1 | contig 40908 bp, 27 predicted proteins | sample RVTome_12_FD_203789 | JGI IMG/M metagenome (GOLD analysis project Ga0326597, IMG submission 203789) | Soil microbial communities from uranium-contaminated site in the Upper Colorado River Basin, Wyoming, United States - RVT100D185 | ecosystem: Environmental > Terrestrial > Soil > Contaminated >... | reverse complement strand
GGCGTTGCGTCGGTGGCCCCGGAACCACGCGCCTGGATCCGCCGATCATCATCAACCAGGCCGGCTACGCAAGTCGCCTGCTGGACTTCACGCAGCCGCCCGTGAATGGCTTCGCGCCCGGTGACGTCTGGAACTTCCAGTTCTGGTACCGCGACCATCCGCCCGTCGGATACGGGTGGAACCTGTCCGACGGCCTCGAAGTGACGATCTGCCCGTAGCGGCGTCCGTCGAGCCACGAGGCGTGGCAGGGCTCGGGAAACGCCTCGCGCAGTGATGTCGCGGGCGGTTCACCGGTTGGGGGATGGTGAGCCGCCCCGACTCTCGTCAGCGCGGCACCGGCGCCGTCAGGTCGAGCGGCGTGCCGTCCGCGTCGCACAGGCGCGTGCAGAAGCTCCAGTCGCCGCCGCCCTGGGTGATCTTGAGCAGGAGATGTTACGGCCGGCGTGCGGGCGGATCGTGACTTGGTCCTGGTCGACGCCCAGAGCGCGCATGACGTCGTGCTCGTGCACGCGCTCGCCATCGAGCCAGACGACCAGGCCGTCGTCGCTGCCGAGCTTCAGCACGGCCGCGACGTCCGCCGGCGCGTCCGCGGGCCGGTCGAAGGTCGCGCATCAGAAGATCAGCCAGACCGACGGCGGCTTCACCGGAACGCTCGACGTACGCGCCCACTTCGGTGACGCGTGCTCGAGCTTCGTTGCGCATCCGGCGGTCTCGACCCCCACCCCGCCCCCGACCGCGACGGCGACGGCCGCGCCGACCTGATCCTGGGTCTCACCCCGCCCCCGACCCCCGACGGCCCCCCCGGCATCGCCTGGCTGCCCCTGCGCTAGCCGCCGGCCGGATTCTCGGATTCCGGCGTAACGAAGGGGGTGCTGTCGATCCTCTCGAGGTGGCCGCCAGGAGGGAACGGCAACCCGAGGAGGAAGAGCGGCCTGCCGCGCCCTCCTCCCCCACCCGCCGACTCGAATCCAAGGAGAGCACGCCGTGAACGCCTCCCTCGTTCATTCCCCCGTCATCGCCAGCCTGGTCGTCTGTTCCTTCGCACCGGCCGGCCTCGCAGTCCAGCCGGCGATGTTCTGTCCACCCTTGTAACGTGGACCTTTCCGATTCCGGATTCCCACACGCGGAAGCGAACGCCAGGAGCACCCGATGGGCGCATGGAAGCGAACAACCGTGGCCGAGAACGAGCAAGGATCCTTCCCTCCCCACCCAGTCTTCGCGTGGTCTCCTTCGAGGAGTGCCATGTACGCCTTCTGCCCGCGCAAGTACTGGCACCGGTACATCGGGCACTGGTTCGGGTGGACCGACCACGCCCATGAGCGCACTCGGCTGAACTACCGGCTAACCAAGCTGGAGTCCATCCCCACCTGGATCGGCAAGCGAGTCCACTCAGGGATCTCGAGCTACCTCTCCGGTGACCTGGACATAGACATAGTGCGCTCCAGAACCCTCGAGTTGATGCAGTCGGAGTTCAAGGTCTCAGAGGGACCCGTTCGCGGGCCGAAGCTCTTCAAGCTCCAGGAGCACTTCTACGACACCATCTCTGGAAGGTCCGAGCTGGAAGAGGCTCAGACGCGCGTGGCCGAGGCCCTGGACGCCTTCTTGAAGACGGGCTATCGCACGGACTTCGAGAAGGCGCGTTCAGCCGGCAGGTTCACCTTCAAGGAAGATGATCTGCGCACCTGGCCCGATCGCGAGCTGTTCCTGCCCGAACTCGGCATGGATCTTGAGAGCGTCCCGATCTACGCCAATCCCGATTGTGTCTTCCAGCACAAGGACGACGGCTTCGTGATCCTGGACTGGAAGACGGGTAGGCAGCCGGGCGCGGAGGATCGGCAGGTCATCACGCCGCAGCTCGCCCTCTACGTCCTCTGGCTCAGACATCGCCATGCCGGAGCAGGGGAATGCCCGCCGGACCGCATCGAGGCATATGAGTGCTACCTGCCAGAGGACGAGCTGTTCGGGCGAGCACTTTCGGAGGACGATTTGCAGAGGACCGTACGCCAGACTCGTAACGAAATCCTCAAACTCCGTAAGCTCTCGGACCACGAGCGCTACAACATCGTTCCCGAGAAACGCTGCGAAGCCAAGTCCGGGCAGGCGACCTGCGGATCGTGCCCGTTCCGCTTCCGCGAGGTTTGTCGGGACAGCGCCATCTGAGCATGGGAAAGGTGCAGATGTGGCGAGGGTGCGGTCCGGTTTCCAAGGCCGAAGGGAAAGCCCTTCGAACCGTGAGGCAGGCTGCCGCCGCAGACGCCACGCCCGATGGAATCGACCTGCACTTGGCTTCCAACTTCAATGTAGGCTCTCAGGAATACGACCTGTGTCTCCTCGGTCCGAGTGGGGCGGTCATCGGCGAGATCAAAAACTACTACTACGACCGGGTCGTCGCCAGGCAGAACAGATGGCAGCTGGTGTCCGGCAGCGGGACCAAGGTCATCCAAGGTCACACGCCGTTCAATCAGTGCAACGTACAGCGCTCCAAGCTCTGGAATGCGATCGACAAATATGCACTCGAGACACGCGGTCACAAGCATGGAAATTCCCTCGCCGCATCGGTGAAGGCCGGGGTTGTATTCACGCGCGACCTGGAAGTCGAATCCGTTGGTCTCCACGAGCCGTGGTTCTACATGGGCCAGATCGCCGAGTGGTGGCCGCGCGCGGTTACGTTCGCCTGTCGACGCGCAGTGTCCGGCTTCGACGATCCGCGCGGATTCCTGGACTGGCTCGGACTCGAGGAGCTGCCCGCGGCTCAAGCTGAGGAGTCCCAGGCGAGGGAGGCCATCGTCGTGTCCGAGGCCAGGCGGGACGAATCAGCATCCGCCGCCGAGGTGCGCGAACGGGAGCAGTTGGCGGCGATCGAGGCCCCATTCGACCGTCACCTGGTCGTGGTCGCCGGCCCCGGCGCGGGCAAGACCCGCGTCATGGCCAACCGCGTCGGACATCTGATCGCCAGCGGTGTCCCCGAAACAGAGATCGCCGTGGTCACCCACACGAATTCCGCTCGGGACGAGATCCGAATGGCGATCGCCGAGGCCCTGGGCAGCCGGGTGCCCGAGACCTTCGTGGGAACCATCCACCAGCTCGCTCTTCAGATCCTGGGGCTCATCCCGGGTGCAACCCGACCAAGAGTCTGCGATCCCAAGACGGTGAGCGCGTTGTTCCGCCAGCGGGTTGCACCCGAGGCCGTCCCGCAAGCGTTCGAAGACCTCAAGCTCCAGGTCAACGCCTGGGACGGCAACGCGGGGCATCCGCTCGGCGACCCACACGCGGCGCGGTGGGCTCGCCTCCAAAGGGAGCTGCACGCCATCGGTCGCGCTTCGTTCGAGTCCTTGCTGGAAGACGCCATCCAGGTCCTGGAACGAGGCGACGTCCGCGCTGGCGTTTGCAAGCACCTCGTGGTGGACGAATTTCAGGACGTTACAGGTCTCCAGGCGCGGCTCCTGCGCCAGATGGTGAACGCCGGAACGGTGGTTCATGCGGTCGGCGACCCGGCACAGTCGATCTTCGGCTTCGCGGGGGCATTGAAGAACAGCCTGTCGCAGTTCGAACGGCGGTTTGGCCCCTGCGAGCGTCAACCCCTGCGGACCAACAGCCGCTCACTCCCCGGCTTGGTGGAAGCTTTCTCTGCCCTGCGCGACGCTGGCGACCCCCTGGGCCCACAAGTGCCGGTCCGGGAGCCCGGCGATTGCAAGCTGCGGCTTGTGGGATTTCCCAATGAGGGCGCCCAGGCGCGCTGGATTGCCAAGAGGATACAAGAGTGTTTCGAGGACAAGATTGCGCCAGAAGAGATATGCGTCCTTCAGCGTTCGCACTTCCCACAGGCCATCGGGCGTGAACTTACTCGCGCAGGGATCGCGTTCCACACCTCGAGGAAGGGGCACTACGAACAACGTCCGCACGTCCGCAGGCTATTGGCCTACCTAGCTGCGGCGGATCCCAATGCGGGCCGTGCCGAGCTGTTGGATCTGGTCTACTGGCTCCCGGCCACGAGCGATCGGGTCGGTGAGTGCATCGCGGGCGACTTGCGCCTCGAGCAGCTCGAAGGCGCCTACCGGTCCGAGTGGGAGCGTGGGAACGACATACGGGAGGAACTGCGGGCTGCCGGCCGGGAGACGAGTGGCTCGTCTCTCGTGCGGCGTATCTGGGAACGGACCATGGAGCCTTTTCTCTCATTCAGCGAGCGTCGTGAGGCCGAACAGATCGAAGAGGACGTTCGCACCCTTGAGGTCTTGGCGGCTCAGGTTCCCGGACCGGGCGATCTCGTTACCGAGGTGTATTCCGGAGCCGTGACTGAGGAGGACCGGCGGGAGGGCGTCCTGCTCGGTACGATCCACTACGCGAAGGGACGCGAATGGAAGGTCGTTTTCCTGGCCGACCTGACGGCGGGCGTTCTCCCGGACCGTCGGGCAGCCGACCAACAAGAGGAGCGGAGGCTTCTCTACGTCGGCGCCACGAGAGCTAAGGACCGCCTCTACCTCTGCGCCCCCGATCGGATCGCCGGCAGAGGGGAGGGGGCTAGCCCCTTCCTCGAGGGTCTGAGCCGCATGATGGCGGTCGAGAGGATCGACCAGTGAGGTCACCAGTCTTTCCGCCTCGGGCCTTCGGCGCGTCCCGCGACGACGACGGCGGGACCGATCGCGGTGCGGTGTGGCTGCTCTCGACCCCCGGACCCGGCCTGGACTGCGACGGCGAGATCGCCGACAACCCGGCCCTCGACCTGAACGGCAACGGCGTGCTCGACGAGTGCGAATGCTTCGTGACCACAAACTGCCAGACGTCGCCCAACAGCGTCGGCCCCGGGGCGACGATCGGCGCGATCGGGCAGCCCTTGATTTCGACGGAGAACTTCGTGCTGACGGCCCACGACTGCCCGGCGTCGCAGTTCGGAGTCTTCCCTTCCTGCGGAACGCGATCAACTTCAACGCCCTCCGCTGCGCCCGCCGCCACCCGGTGCGCTGCGCGACGGCCGTCGCCTCGGCGCTGGCGGCGACGTGGCTCGCGTGGTGGGTCGTCGTCAAGTGGCCGATCGAGGTGCGGATCGACTCCTGGGAGCACGGCAAGACCGTCCTCATCGACAGTGAGCAGGTCGGGCAGACGCCGGTCAGCGTGTCGTTGCGGCCGGGGCACTAGGAGGTCGTGCTCGCCGCTGCGGAAGGACGGAGAGGATGTGGGCGAGCGCACGAGATGGCCGCTGGTGGTCGCACGCGAGGGTGCGGCCAACCTCCTTTTCGCGCCTGATCCGTTCCGCGGGTCGCAGCGCCTGCGGGAGCCGGTCCGAGGGGACGTAGCCTTCGTGCAGATCATCCGGAAGCGCCGTTGCGAGGTTAGGGTTCATCCGGCCCGCGCGAGCCCATTCACCACTTTCGTTGGAGGAGTAGAGAAGATAGAGTGTCAGGAAGGTGATATCGCGGGAGGATATGGGGGTACACAGCCGTCACAGGAGGACACACGCAGATGTCTTGGACCAAGAGAGAACTACGACCCGAGGAGTTCATTCCCGCTGAAGGCGATATCTGTGGCGACTGCTATGACCAAGATGGTGGTCCTTCTATGAGGGATGAGATCGATGATGCGGAAGAGGACTGGCTGGGCGAAGAATGGTTGAGGAACCATGTCGCCTTCGATAGCGACGGCGATCCTATCTGTGAGATCTGCGGAGGCTGGGAAAGCTACGACGACCCGTGTCTGTGTGGTGCCGATGGCGCTGGCGAGTGGGCATGAGCCCAACTTCGTACAGACGGCCGTCCGCAACGTCCTCCAACGCCGTCACAAGGTGCCCGGGCGAGGCGCCCGACGCTTCCCGGACTCGCGCATCTTCGGCGAGCTCGGGGTGCTTCGGCTGCGATGGCAGCAGCTTGGCCGGCCCGCGCATGCCTCTGCGTGAACCAGTCGGAGAGCCGGATGCGGGAAAACCGGGTCTCTACGAGTTTGAGTGGGTCGTCGGATTCCGGGATCAGCCCCGAATCGGCCCCCTGACGGGGCGAGGGGCCGATTCGGGGCGCTGGAGCCGGTTCGCATGGTGTGCACGGGGTGGAGGGGCGCCTGGATAGGCCGTCGAAGAGACGGAAGTTGAGGATTCGTGTGCCAGCTTGCGCTCTCGTGGTCCGACGCCGCGATGCGGTACGTCTCCGGCAACGGCTGGCCGTCTCCGTCCACGACCCGCACCTGGAGCTCGCTGGATCGCAAGGGGACGACGACTCGCCGTTCCCCAGACCCCTCGAAGTGCGCGCGCGCGACGACGTACACCGCCCGGTGGGCTTCCTCGAAGACGGTCACCGTGATCGTGCCACACACGATGTGGTGAGCCTGAGGCACACCGTTTTCTGGGATGCTGAAGAGCTTCTTTCCACCAGCCACGCCAGCTCGACCGATGGATTGTCGGGTCCTTCGACCTGGACCGAGTTGAGTTTCTAAACGAGCTCTAGGAGCCGTTGCCCGCGGGCAGACGCCGGGGGATCGCCGCTCCCTCCCACCTCGGCCGTCACCATGGCCGGGACGACCCCGAACACATTGAGCACAGCCTGTGACGTCTCTCCCACTCGATCTCTCAGGGCGGAGATCGAGCCCTGGGCTGCCTTGCTCGGTGACCAGGCCACCCCTCTCTCTCGGATGCGAGCCTCGACCCACCATCGCACCACCTGGTCGTCCGGATTGCAGACCCGGTCGACCCAGGCGGCGGCGCGCTCGGCCTGCTGCAAGTCTCCGAGCTGAACGGAGATGGTGAGCCAGCTCATCGCATCATTGGGCCAGCCGTCGCCCTGGCGAACAGCTTTCGCGAACATCTCCTGGCAGAGACGAGGCTCGTTCATCTGAGAGTACGCAAAGCCGCTCCAGCTCAACGCCGAAACCACCGAGCTCAATCGCGGCGAGCGGGCGGCGACGTCCTCGAAGATGCGCAGGGCGCTGCGCAGGTTGCCGCTGCGGACGAGCTGGTACCCCAGGTAGTTGCGCGCGTTGTCGGAGGGAACCAGGCGCAGGGCGGCCAGGGCAATCTGTGAGGGCGAGGCGACGGCGTCCGGCGGGAGGGCCAGTGCGTCGGCCAGGACGTGCGACGCACCGGCGTCGCCGAGGTCGGAAGTCGTGGGGTCAGCCTGTACCGCGAGGCGCCCGCCCAGGTCCTGCTCGGAGCCCAGCTCGATCTTCTTGCCTCCCGCGGCGTACATGCACGTCATGCGCCGCATGCGCTCGTCCCGCAGGAAGCGGTGGTAGAAGAGCTGGCGCAGCAGCAGCGCCGTCTCCTCGCGGTGCACGCACAGGAGCTGGCGCTCGGCCGTGGTCAAGCCCGCAGCCTGCGCGCCGACGGCGGGCGAGCGCTCGAACAGGCCCTTGGCGAGCTGCGGGCGCGTGACGCGCAGCAAGGTCGAGCGCGGGTCGCGCGCGATCCGGCGCAGCAAGTCCTCGATCTCGGGGTCGAGCAGCGTCGTCGGCTCAGCGCTCATCGCTACCCTCCTCCGGCTCCCCGCGATCCCGCCCATCGGGACACGGCATGTCGTGCTCGCCCAGGGTGCTGACCGTCAGGAGCGCGTGCTCGACGCGCGCGCGAGCTAGATCGGGCGGGCCGTGGCCCTCCGCCACGTGACGCGCGATCGACTTGCCCTCGATCACCACCGCCCAGAACGCGCGCCGCTCGGGGTGCGGCAGGGCGTTGAACAGCACACAGGCCCTGCGCGCCAGACCCGGCTCGATTCCCAGCACCTCCGACAAGAACGCGAAACGTGGGTCCCACGGCTCGCTCGGCGGCACGCCCGCGCGCTCGTCCTCGCCGTCCTCGTCCAGCAGGTCGTCGAGCGCCGCGTCCACGCGCTCGCGCAACCACGGCGCGAAGGGCTTCTGCCCGTCGAAACGCGACGCCGCGTGCGCGACGAGCGCCATGGCGCGGCTCTGCGCGCGCGTCACGTCGATCAGGAGCGCGCGCTCGTCGAGCCGCTCCTCGCACAGGTCGCCGAGCTTCAGCGGGTCGCCCTCCCAGATGCGCCGCAAGACCTCGCGCGTCGTGCCGTCGCGCAACAGCTCTGGCCCGCTCGGACGGCGGGCGTCGTCCCGGCCCTCGCGCCGCCTCCCCCCGCCGGAACCACGACCGTCGCGCCGCCCGCGCGCTCTGCGCCCTTCGTCGTCCGGCCGGGGAAGCTCGTTCTCGCCCATTCTGGTATCGGTGCGATCGGGGGAGGGGCGGATTGTCGGCTGGACCAGCCACGAGGTCAAGTCCGGGCGCGCCGCGGCCGCGAGCGCTTGGATGTCGCAATTCGAGCGGGTGGGGTGGCCGAGCCCATGCCGGCGATCCGAGCGCGGCCGGCGTCGCACGAAGAGGCCCGCCGGGATCGGGATCTCGGCCGCCGGCGGCTCGTTCGTGATCGACACCCCAGTCGCTTCGCTGAACTCCATCAAGTCCGCGACGAACCCCTCGACCGGGAGGGAGCGGGAAGGAGCTCGGCTCGGCTCGGCTCGGTCGGTCCGCAGCGCGACGACCGCGTCCTCGCGGGAACGGGGCGCGGTCGGATGCTGCTCGGCGGGAGCATGGACGGGGTGGGGAAGTGGTGGGAAAGAGCCCGGCACCGTATCGTCTCGGCATGATCGTCCCCCGCACGTCGCGCCAGGAGATCCTCGCGAAGCTCGGCCGGAAGCGCGCGCAGAACCGCCCCATCTGGATCGCCAGCGCCGGCAGCGGGCTCGTCGCCAGGCTGCTCGAGAGCGCCGGCGCCGACTGCATCAACACCTTCTCCGGCGCGCGCCTGCGCGCCAACGGGATGGGCACCATGTCGATGCTGTGGCCGATCCTCGACTCGAACAAGCAGACGCTCGACTACACCGCCCAGGACATCCTGCCGGCCATGAAGGGCGACGCCTTCGTCTGCGCCTGCCTGAACGCCAACGACCCGCTGCGCGACATGCGGGCCGTGATCGAGCAGTGCCGCGCGATGGGCGTCCTCTCCGTATCGAACATCGGACCGTCCATCAGCTACGTCGACAAGTCGAGCCAGATCTACGCCGTCCTCAACAAGAGCGGCATCACCTTCGCCAACGAGATCGAGTTCCTGCGGGTCGCCAAGGAGATGGGCACGGTCACCGTCGGCCTGGCCTTCGACCAGGAGGATAGCTGCCGCCTGGTCGGGGAGGCGCAACCCGACGTGTTCTGCTTCCACGCCGGCACGACCAAGGGCGGCCTGACGGGCTACGACTCGGGCGAGACGATCGACGCCACCGCCGAGCGCACCGAGGCCGCCAACGAGAAGCTGCGCCGGCTCGCGCCCGGCCTGCTGCTGGTCGCGCACGGCGCCGCCATGGAGACGCCCGAGGACGCGCAGTACATGCTCGACCACACCACCTGCGACGGCTTCTGGACCGGCTCCTCGACCGAGCGCCTGCCGATCGAGCGCGCCGTCAGCGAGACGGCGAGGCAGTTCGCGGCGCTGACCCTGCCCGACGCGCGGAGGTCGTGATCGTGGCCGGCACGAAGGTGATCGCCGTGCTGGCCACGCTCGACACGAAAGGCGACGAAGCCGAGTACTTGCGCGAGCAGCTCGCCGCGCTCGGCAGCCGCGCGCTGGTGGTCGACATGGGCGTCGTCGGCGAGCCCGCCGCCGCGGCCGACCTGACGCGCGAGCAGGTCGCCGCGGCGGGCGGCACGCCGCTCTCCGAGCTCCTGCGCGACCCCACGCGCGAGGCGGCGGCGCCCGTGATGATCGCGGGCGCGACGCGGCTCCTGCGCGCGAAGGTCGAGGCGGGCGAGGTCCACGGCTTGCTCGGCCTGGGCGGCTTCCAGGGCACGGCCGCGTGCTGCCAGGTCATGCGCGCGATGCCCTACGGTCTGCCCAAGGTCATGCTCTCGACCGCGGCGTCGGGCGACACGTCGAGCTACGTCGACATCAAGGACGTCACCATGATGTTCTCCGTCGGCGACCTGCTGGGCCTGAACCCGTTCACGCGCAAGATCCTGGCCAACGCCGCCGGCGCCGCGCACGGCATGGCGCAGGTCGAGGTCACGCTCGAGGCCCGCGCGCGCGACAAGCCGCTGATCGGCATGTCGAACCTGGGCGTCCTGACCGGGGGCGCGCTGAAGGCGCTCGAGCTCTTCGCCGCGCGCGGCTACGAGGTCGTCGTGTTCCACGCCATCGGCTCCGGCGGCCGCGCGATGGAGCAGATGATGAAGGACGGCATCATCGGCGCCGTCTTCGACTACGCGATGGGCGAGATCGCCGACGAGGTCTTCGGCGTGCTGCGCGCCGGAGGGCCCGAGCGCCTGACCGTGGCCGGGAAGCTGGGCTTGCCCCAGGTGCTGTGCCCCGGCGGGGCCGAGCACCTCGGCATCCTGGTCGAGCCGCACGTCGTGCCCGAGGAGTGGAAGGACCACACCCACGTCTTCCACAGCCCGGTCGTGTTCGTGCCGCGCCTGAACGCGGACGAGCTCGTGCGCGTGGCGCGCGAAGTCACGGCGCGCCTGCGGCACACGAAGGGCAACGCCGTGCTGATGATCCCGCGCGACGGCACCGGCCGCTACGCGATGCCCGGCGGCCCGCTGCGCGACCCCGAGAGCGACGCGGCCTTCTTCGCCGCCCTGAAGGAGGGCCTGCCGCCCGGGATCGAGCTGGTCGAGCGCGACACCCACGCCGAGGACCCCGAGTTCGTGGCCGAGTGCGTCGAGCGGCTGATCGGGCTGATCGAGGGGCGATACGGTGTCAGACACCGTATCGTCACTCCGCGTCGAGGCTGACGAGCACCTCGACCATGCGCTCGAGCGTCTCCTCGGCGGCGGGGTCGCCGAAGTTGCGCAGCACGACCTCCTTGGCGAACAGGTGGATCAGGTAGCGCAGGCGGCGTGCGTCGCAGGCGGCGACGGCGCGGTAGTCGCGGTGGGCGTCGTTGTACTCCCACACGCCGTCGCGCACGCGCGAGCGCCAGGGCGCGCCCGGGGCCGAGACCGGCCGCGGGTCGGGGATGCCCGAGGTGTCGGCCGAGGGGCGCGGCAGCACGAGCTGCACCGCCACCTCGAGCTCCAGCTCGGGCCCACCCTGTGGCTGTGAGGCGCGCACTCGGATCGCGATCGGCGGCGCGTCGGCCGGCTCGAGCTCGGGGGCGACGTACGTCGCCGCGGCGCCGTCGGCGCTCAGCTCGCCCGGACCGTCGAGCTCGAACGCGAACGCGACGCGACCGGCGCACGGCCGGCCGTCGGCGTCGAGCGCGTGAACGCGCAGGCGACGCGTCGCGCCCGGCGCCAGCCGCAACGCGCGTGGACGGCACTCCAGCCGGGCCAGCGGCCCGGGGGGGAAGAGCAGTCCGTCGGCCTGCGGCTCGAGCGGCGCGCCGTCGTCGGGCGCGGCAAGTGCCGCGCGCGTAACCCGTTGCCCCCCCCGGGTTATGTGCTGCCGCGCGCAGTAGGGGGCGATTCAGCTGTCGGGCTCGGGCACGAAAAGGTAGCTTGCACCCGGCGTCGCTTCGTGGCGCCGACATCCCGATACAAGGAGATTCCTTATGAGAGTGCCGCAAGCGATTCACCCCGTGGCCTTCGCCGTCCTGCTGTCGACCTCCCCGCTCGCGGCGCGGGTGGGCCTCGATGACGCCTGCCCTGCAGTCTGCACCCCGTCCGGGGCAGAAGTTGCGCCGGTCGGCACCAGCTGTGCCACGGTCATGTTCACGCCTTTGACCGGAACCGCCGGAAAAGCGACTGCGGAGTGCGTGGCCACGTGCAGCGTGTGCGAGCTCCCGGTCTTGCTCGAATGGTTCTGCAACGCCTGTCCGAACGGGTGCACTTGGATCTGGGAGAACCGCAGCTACGATGAGTCGGGCTCGGCAATGACGATCCTGTCAGGTACGGGAACCGGGACTGGGCGGGTAACCCAGAAGCTAACGACGAGCTGCAACGGACCGGCGGCGCAGTTTGGCATCTCCATCGAGGGCACGCTGAGGGTCTACAACCTGACCTGCCCCTGCGGCCCGTAGGGATTTACCGTGCGGCCGTCTGTCATCATGCTGCTGGTCCTCGGTCTTGCGCTGACGATCATCCTGGTCGAGATCAGGGTGCCTGCGGTCGCGACGCCCGATTTGCGCATTATCGAGGACCGAGAGGCGTCGGGACTGGCGTCGAGAAGTCCACGGGAAGCGGGCGCCGATCTGGCTCCTCGGCCGGTTGATTCTCTCCCGCTCGGATCCTCGACCCAACTCGGGCCCGAGGAGGTGCGTTCGGCGCTTCCGAAGAAGCCTGCCAACCTGTGGGCCGCAGATGTGGATGCACTTCTGGAACGTATGGCCGAATTCGAAGCCTCACCGGACATCATTCGTGGCGGTTCGCTCATCAAGTTCACGGTCGTGACTTGGTGTGACTTCAACGGTACTTCGGTGCCGTTCGAAAAGCAGGACCAGCGCGAACTCGTCGTCGACGAGACGCGGGCCTTTCTGTCGATTGCTGACACGCTTGGTCATCGTTTCTGCAGGTGGACGGTGGATGAGTTCCCCGAGTGGTGGGAGCTGCAGGAGTTCGAAAGGGCAAAGGAACCGTTCACAGTCCCCAGGCTTCCATCAGATCTTCGCCTGCGCATCGTCGAGCGCGCGCATACCGTGCTGCGGCTGGCCCAGCAGGATTGACGAGCGCAAGCACATAGGCACGAAAGGCTGTGTCATCCGCTTGGAGTTACTTCCCCCGAGTTCGTGGCCGAGTGCGTCGAGCGGCTGATCGGGCTGATCGAGGGGTGACGCCGTGGTCTCACTCCGCGTCGAGGCTGACGAGCACCTCGACCATGCGCTCGAGCGTCTCCTCGGCGGCGGGGTCGCCGAAGTTGCGCAGCACGACCTCCTTGGCGAACAGGTGGATCAGGTAGCGCAGGCGGCGCGCGTCGCAGGCGGCGACGGCGCGGTAGTCGCGGTGGGCGTCGTTGTACTCCCACACGCCGTCGCGCACGCGCGAGCGCCAGGGCGCGCCCGGCGCCGAGACCGGGCGCGGGTCGGGGATGCCCGACGTGTCGGCCGAGGGGCGCGGCAGCACGAGCTGCACCGCGACCTCGAGCTCCAGCTCCTTCTGCGCGGGCCCCTCCGGCGGCTGTGAGGCGCGCACTCGGATCGCGATCGGCGGCGCGTCGGCCGGCTCGAGCTCGGGGGCGACGTACGTCGCCGCGGCGCCCTCGGCGCTCAGCTCGCCCGGGCCGTCGAGCTCGAACGCGAACGCGACGCGACCGGCGCACGGCCGGCCGTCGGCGTCGAGCGCGAGAACGCGCAGGCGGCGCGTCGCGCCCGGCGCCAGCCGCAGCGCGCCTGGACGGCACTCCAGCCGGGCCAGGGGCCCGGGAGGGAAGAGCAGTCCGTCGGCCTGCGGCTCGGGCGGCGCGCCGTCGTCGGGCGCGGCGTCCGCCTCCGCCGGCGCCTCGCCGTCCGACTCCGCCGGCGCGCTCGCCGCGAGCGCCTCGCCCGCCGACGGGGACTCGCCGCCATCGGCGCCGCCCGGGCGCGGGGCCGGCCCGTCGGTCTCCTCGCGTCGCGCCGCGACCTGGAAGAAGTCGTACTCCGGCAGGCGCCGCACGACCGAGCGGAAGGCGCGCCGGATGCTCTTGGCGAGGTTCTCGTCGCGCTGTCGGGCGCGCCGCCGGGCCTCGGCCTCGAGGCGCTCCAGCAGCGCGCGCTCGAGGCCCTCGAGCGCCGCCAGGAAGGCCGCCACGGGCTCGTCGTGCACGAAGCCGCGGCGCGTGCTCGGCGCGACGGAGAGCTCGGGGAAGTCGATCACGCCCTCGACGCGGCCCGAGGTCCACGGGGCGCGCGGCGAGTCGTCGCCGTCGATCAGCGCGATGTCGTCGAGCACGACCGTGCCGCCGCAGGCGAGCGTCACCACGCCCGAGCGCTCGTCGCCGTCCCCGACCAGATACAGCTCCAGGCGCGCGGCCTCGAAGCCGGGGATCTCGAGCTCGCGCAGGCCCTCGATCGGCTGGCCCAGGTAGGGGCGGGGCTCGACCACGAACAGCTTCTTCGCGCGCCCGCGCGCCACGCGGTCCCGGATGCGCACGGTCGCGCCGCGCTCCAGGAGCTGGCCGCGCAGCTCGTTGGCCAGGAAGGCCTGCAGCCGGGCCGGCCGGATGCGGGCCATCACCCCCTCGTGCACGGCGCGGATCGTGACCTCGGTGTACGTCTGCGGCTCCTCGACCCGGCGCGAGCGGGCGGGCACGACCTCGGCCGTCGCGCGCTCCTCGCGCAGGCGCAGCACGAACGTGCCGCCGCCGCCCACGCGGCTCTTGATCTCGAGCGCCTCGCCCACGTTCCAGAAGCCGATCAGCCCGATGCCGTAGCGGCCCAGCACCATCTGCTCGCGGCGCTCGGCCGGCGTCAGGTCGAGCTTGTGCGAGTGGCCGATCGTGCGGGCGATGCGCCGCAGCGCCTGCTCGCGCCCGAGCTCGGGGAACACGCCCTCGCCGTCGTCCAGGATGCGCAGCGCTCGCCGGCCGCGCTCGTTGAACCACGTCACCTCGACGTGGCGCGCGCCGGCGTCGAGGGAGTTCTGCACCAGCTCGGCCACCGCCTTGCGCGGATCGGACTGGCTGCGCGCCAGCAGCCGGATCAGGTCGAAGGGATTCTGCGGCCGCAGGCGCACCTTGCGGCCGGCGGCCCGCTCGCCGCCCGCCTCCTTCCTCGCGGTCTTCCTCTCGCCGGGGGACACGGGCTCAAAGGATAGCGCCTCGCCGCGCGCTCGAGGCCTCAGCCATCCGCCGCGGTCGGGTCGAGGGCCGCCGGCGAGACCCGATCGGCGCCGTCGATCGCGTGCGGCTCGCCGGTTCGCGCCCTCGAGATCCGACCGACACCGAGGTCCGCATGGTGCTGAAGAGGATGGCCGAGCGGTCCACGACGATCCGCGTCGCCGCCCTCGGATACGGAGTCGAGGAGCTGCCGGAAACCACCGGCCCGGACGGCGGCGAGCTCGTCGTGACGCTGCGCCGCGCGACGGCCCGTCATTCGAAGCTCCGTTCCAGCTCGCGCAGGAACTGCTCCACGGGGAGGACCTCGATGCCCGGCTCGGGCCGCAACTCCTCGTCACCCAGATAGACGACGATGCGCCGTCGGAGGCCGGGGAGGTCTGCGACCGCGCGCAGGCCGGCGAGGTACTCTGTGCGCCAGCGCCTGGAGGCCTTGGCTTCCACGGCGACGCACTCCCGCCCGCGGGAGAGCACGAAATCCACCTCCGTGCTTTTCGCGCCGGCCGGAGCCCAGTAGGAGAGACTGTCGTAGAGGTCCCGGTACTCGCCGTACGCGCGCAGGAGCTGGGCGATCCAGCCCTCGAGACGAGCTCCCGGCGTCAGGGTCGCATCCTCCCGCGTCGCGCCCACGACCGCCCGCACGAGACCGGGGTCGACCCAGTAGAGTTTCGGGTGCCGGCGCTCGCGGACCCGCAGCCGCGACTCGAACGCCGGGACCTGGAACGTGAACAGCGTGTCCTCGAGGATCTGCAGGTAGCCCTGCACGGTGGTGCGCGCGACGCCTGCGTCACGGGCCAGGGAGGAGACGTTCAGGGTCTGGGCGTGGAACAGGCCGGCGATGGGGAGGAAGCGAGCGAAGCCGGGAAGGTTGCGCGTGGCCGCCTCGGCCTGGATCTCCTCCTTCAGGTACATCTGCACGTAGGAGCGGAGCGTGTCGTGCGCGTCCTCGCTCGCCCAGACGAGGGGCAGAGCTCCCTCCCGCAGAGTGCGCTCGAGGTCGAACGCCGCTCCGAGCTCCTCGGGGACGAAGGGATGCAAGCTGCGGCGCACGGCTCGGCCCGCGAGCAGGTTCACGCCCGAGCGGCGCAGCTTGCGGGCGCTCGAGCCGGACAGCGCGAAGCGCAGTCGCTTCGTCTCGATCTTCTGATGAACGACGTTGAGGAGCTCCGGCAGGCGCTGGACCTCGTCGATCACCACGGTCGCCCCGTCGGGGAGCGCTTCGAGCCGGGCCGAGAAGAGTCCGGGGTCGACGAGGAAGCGCTGGTAGAGGCCCTCGTCGAGCAGGTCGATCCAGTGCGCGTCCGGGTGGAGGACCCGCAGCAGGGTGCTCTTGCCGCTCCCTCGGGGCCCGAAGAGGAAGTAGGACCCCTTGGGAGCCTGGAAGAGCCGGGGGTATTGGCTGCTCGCCACATCGGCAGTTTGCGGCGCAAATTGCCGACATGGCAAGCTGCCATCGGGAAAAGTGTGCCCGGGAGCCCACTCCTTCACGTCTTGCCGCCAGCCGCGCAGCACCGCCGGGCCCGCCGCGCGGTGATCATGACCCGGGCCACTCGCCCGACCTCCTGCCCGTCTCCTGCCGTGAGGGGGCCGACCGCCGGCGTCGCGCCGGCGGAGCAGAACAGGCGGCCGCGCGCGCCGCGTCAGCCCTCCGCCACGGCCGGGTCGAGCGCCGCCAGCTCCTCGTGCAGCGCTCGGCCCTGGCGGCGCTCTTGCGCGCCCGGCACTCGGCCTCCCGCGCCGCGGCCTCCGCGCGCTCGCTCTCGGCCTCCAGCCGGGCCAGCGCCTGCGGCGCGGCGCCCGCGGCGCGCGCTGCGGACACGCTTCTCACCGCTGCCCTCTTCGCCGTCCGCGACGCCAGCCTCAGGCAACTCCTCGACAAGGCCGCCTAGAATCCTCGCGCCACGTGAAGACTCCAGAACCTAGTAGATCAGGGAGCCCTCCAGTGGACTGGACGCCGGTGCTTGCGACGGGACAGCAGGCCACCGGTCATGAATCCAGCGCCCTCGAGCGACCTAGGTTGGAGGGGCGAGTCGCTCGACATCACGGATCAGGGAAGTCGCACGAGCTCTCCTTCCCGTACGGCCCTGCCCGATCGCACAAGGCGATCGATGCCGACTTCGACTCTAGCCGCGACTCGGCTCCCCAAGTTCTTGAAGCCGAACAGGCGCGCTGTCTCGCGCCTCATGTCGGTGACCCCGATGCTTCCAAACCTGTCGAGCAGGTAGTGGGCGGCGTTCGCGAACTCCCAGGACGGGATCTCGGCGATCGATCGCTGGCTCCCTGGGTTGTCGCCCTGCAGGCGGAAACCGCGGTAATTGTCGGGCACCGAATCGGGCGGCCACAACACCAACTCGCCGTGGTCGTCCTCGATCCAGAGGCGCCGCGCCTCGGCGATTCTCAGTATCCGAACGCGGGCCTTCTTGCGCATTCGAGCGAACCCCCAGACTTCGCCGACGCGCCGGGCCGCGCAATCGACCGTGATCGGCCCCTCGGCCTCGACCAGCCGGACGAGCGCATTGCCGATCGCCAGCGTCGACGATGGGTCGTAGAACTCGCCTCGCCCCCGAGCCAGCGGAACCATCTTGTAGACGTGCTCCGCCAGGACGGGATCGGGCGTAGACGGAGCGGAACCCGGTCCGGGAACCGCGACGGGCTGCGTGCCCGAGCGTTCCTTCATCCAAACTTCCGGGTCGGTATTTGCCTCCGCGACGGCAGGCTGGCTCATCAACAACGGCTCCCGAACGACTGTCGGCGCTTCATCCTCGGCGCGATGTTCCTTGGCCCTCTGGATCGCGCGCTCGATCTTCTCGGTCTCGCCAGTGGGGTCGCGCCACCAGTCCGTCGACCAGACGCGATGGAGACGCCACCCCAGTTCCTCGAGGACGAGCTGCCGCAGGCGATCGCGGTCGCGCGCGACCTTCGCGCTGTGGTAGCTCGCGCCGTCGCACTCGATGCCGAGCAAGTAGCGACCCTGAGCCTCCGGGTCGACGACCGCCAGATCGATCCGATACCCCGAACATCCGACCTGCGTGTGGACGGTCCAACCGCGGTCGCGCACCGACGCGGCGACCTGCTCCTCGAACGGTGAATCGGGATCGCCGCTGGGGTCGGGGGCCGCCGCGCGCACGAACGCCTCCGGGCCGTGCTGGGCATACTCCAGGAACAGCTTCAGATCGCGCACACCACGTTGCTGCGTGCGCGAGAGGTCGATCTGATCGCCTCGCAAGGACGAGATGACGACGACCTCGCGCTTCGCGCGCGTGACCGCCACGTTCAGCCGCCGCTCGCCGCCCGACTTGTTCATCGGCCCAAAGTTCATGTAGACCCTGCCTGCGGCGTCCGGGCCGTAGCCGATCGAGAAGAGGATGGTGTCCCGCTCGTCCCCCTGCACGTTCTCGAGGTTCTTCACGAACAGGGGCTCGGGGCGATCTTCGGCCATCAACTGATCGAGCTCCGGACGAGAACGCCGCGCTTGCTCCAACAAGTCCTGGATGAGGACCTGCTGGCTCTGGCTGAACGACACGACCCCGATCGAGTACCGGCCGAGAACGGGGTCCGTCAGTCGACGCACGACCTCATCGACGACGACCTCGGCTTCGCGCCGATTCGTACGGGACTTGCCGCGATCGAAGACGCCATCTTCTACGTATCGCCACGAGACGCCCAGGTTCTTGCTGTTGCACGAGGGGAAGGTGACGAGCCCGTTCTCGTAGTACTGCCGGTTGCTGAAGGCGATCAAGCTCTCGTGCCGGCTGCGATAGTGCCAGCGCAGGCGATCGACCGGCAGGTTGCACGCGCGGCACTCGTCGAGGATGCTCTCCATGTCCTCGGTGACTTCGTCGTCCAGCTCATCGTCGTCGTCGGTGCGGTCGAAGAAGCTCGTCGGAGGGAGCTGCTTCGGGTCTCCGACGATCACGGCCTGCCGGCCGCGCGCGATGGCCCCGATCGCATCCCAGATCGGGATCTGCGAGGCCTCGTCGAAGACGACGAGATCGAACGGGGGGTGCGACGGGTCCAGGTACTGCGCGACCGAGAGCGGGCTCATGAGCACGCAGGGCTTGAGGCGCCGCAGGGTCGTCGGGATCTGCGCGAAGAGCCGACGGATCGCCATGTGGCGGCGCTTCTTGGTGAGCTCGCGGCTCAGGATGCCCGGCTCGGAGGATCCGGGTGCATTCGGCGGCAGACGCGTCGACGCGTAGACGCGCGAGCGCAGGGCATGCCGCGTCAGATCGAGGAGCTCCTGGTCCGCACGGCGGAAGCGCTCAATCGTCCGCTCGTGGTCGGGGCTGTAGAAGGCGCGCAGGTCCGGGTCGCCAGAAACAACCGCCGTGTACCAGTCCTCGGCGTAGGACCGCTCGAAGGCTCTCGCGGCCTCCTCGGCGACGATCGCACCCTCCTCCAGACCGATCACGAGACCCGCCAGCCCAGCCTCGATGAGCTCCCCGCGCAACTCCTGCCAGCGGCACCAGCCCAGGACCTCTCCCCATCCCTGCAACCAGCGCCGGGCGAGATCTCGAGCGTGGCGCACGGCATCGGTCCCCTCGGGTGGGCTCCATACCTCGGTCCTGGAATCCAACCAGTGCTCCAGCTCGCGCCGCCGATCCTGGTGCGCTCCCCACCCCTCCCGCACCCCGTCGAGGCTTCCGTGTAGCAACTGCCCCGGCCGGAGCTCGTCCGTCTCGTGCTGGACGATGTGCGCGCAACGTTCTCTCAAGCCCGGATGGCACCCGCGCATCGCACGCTCCAGATCCTGCAGCAGCCCGCGACAACGCGCCGCCCAGCGCGTGCCGCGCTCGATCGCGTCCCAGTCCGTGTCACGCCCCCGCCAGAACTCGCCGAGGAGCGCGGACGCTTGCTCGCTCAGCTCCCCGAGCTCCGTCTCGGCGCCCCGCAGCTCGAGCGAGAGGACAAGATCGCGCTGAGCCTGCTTCGCGCCGAGACGCTTCGGCTCGCGAGCCAACGATCGCAGGGCACTGCGGACCTTCCGCCGTCGCGACCAGGCCCCGAACCACCAGCTCGTGGCGCTCTCCTTGCTCAGCCGGTCGAGCTCGTCCAGGGGCAGGCGGATCGGATCGTCCTCGTAGCGCGTGCCGAGATCTTCGCGCATGTCGCTGCACTTACGGCCGAGGCGGACCCAGCGCTGCGCGCGCTCGACCTCCTCGTCCTCGACGATCAGCAGGCGTGCCGGCGCGCGCCGCGTGTGGAGCAAGTGCTCGGCCAGGGCCGCCAGAGCGGTCCACCCGGAGTCATCAAGTGCCGCTTCCCCCCCGAGCAACCGTTGCAGCACCGGAGCGACCGTTTCTAGAAGTTCTCCGGCCTCCGCGGAGAAGGCATCGAGACGACTGCGCGCGTCGCGGTCCCACTGCGGCGTGTATTCACTGCGGCCGATGCCGCGCAGGGAGCTCGCGGGACCGACCCCTACGGAATCCGCGAGGCCTTCAGCCCGTTCGGCCAGCTGGCGTGCCGCCCGCAGGCGCTCGCGCGTCGTCTCCTCGATGTCCGTCCACTCCAGCTCGATCCGGGCCAGGTCCCGCAGGCCGATCAGTCTTGAGAGCACTCCGAACACCGACTCTCCCGAGGCGCGCGGCCGATGCAGGGCCGCCACATAGCCGTTCAGGTTCTTGCGCAGGCGATCGACCTCCTCCGCCCGCTCGCTCCAAGCCTCGGAGCTCGTCGCTCCCTGCACCCCGATCGAGGCGCGCAGTTGGTCCAGGACGGCCTTCTTCTTGGCCTTGTTCGAGTGCAGCTCGAGGCAGGCCTCCCCTAGCCCGATCTTCTGCAGCCGGTCGTGGACGACCTCGAGCGCCGCCATCTTCTCCGACACGAACAGCACGCTCTTCCCGTCCGCCGTGCAGTGCGCGATCAGGTTCGCGATCGTCTGCGACTTGCCGGTCCCCGGCGGTCCCTCGAGCACGAAGCTCTTGCCATTGGCTGCGGCGAAGACCGCTGCGAGCTGGGAGGAGTCCGCAGAGAGTGGGCAGATCGTCTCCCTGGCCGGGTGCTCCGTGTCCAGCCTCTCCGAATCCGGAAACTCGATCCCGTCGTCGTAGCCTTCCTTCGAACGCTCGACGAGATGCCGCACGACCGGGTTCCGCAGCAGCTCATCGCTGCGCTCCGCCAAGTCCTTCCACAGCAGGATCTTGGCGAACGAGAAGAGCCCGAGCGCCGTCTCCTCGACTAGCTCCCAGCGGTCCTCGTCCCGGATGTGTTCGCGGATCAGGTGGAAGATCCGAGGCACGTCGAGCCCGGAATCGTCCTCGGGAAGCGGATCGAGACCGTCGATCTGGATTCCGTGGTCCCGCTTCAACAGCTCGAGCAGGGTCGCGTTGATGCGCGGCTCGTCACCGCCCAAGGACAGGCGGAATCCCTGTCGTACCGACGTGCGAGTCAGATCCACGGGCAGGAGCAGGATGGGCGCGAACCTAGCAGTGGACTTGCCCTTCTCGACGAATCGCAAGAAACCCACGGCGAGGAACAGGCTGCTCGTCCCGCCCTCCTCCATCGCGGTGCGCGCTTCGCGATAGACGGTCACGAGGCGTTTGTCGAGCTCGTCCCCGTCCAGGTCCGCGCGCAAGCGTTTCTGCCGCATCTCTTCCATGAGGATGGGCTCGAGGCGCTCGATGACTGCCCTGCGGTCTTCGCCGTCGAGTCGGCCATGCCCGTCCGTTTCCAGCTCGGTCGGCCGCGGCTGGATCCTGAACTCCACGTTGTCGGCGAGCGCGTCCTCGAACGCGGAAGGGTCCGGGCAAAGGAGCTGGATCGTGCGCTTGTTGGGCTTGAAGTTCAGCAGCCTATTGCGCATCGAGAGGTCGAGCAGCTTCCTGCGCCAGTGATCGAGCCGCGATTCTGGCGAGCTGGGCTTCTGGCCCGCCATCGGCCCGCGCCGCCGAAGCCTCTCCTGCTCCTCGATCCGATCCAGGGTGGGCGCCTCGGTCGGGGTCGCGGAGATGGAGGCCGCGTCGGTCGGCGCGCCCGGGGGCTCGACCCCGTAGCTGGGCAAAGGCAGAACGCCGCCACGCCGGCTCCGCGTGACGTCGATCGCGCTGCGGAAGAGCTCGGCCGCTGCGAGGCGGCGCTTTGCCTCGGCGCGCGCGCCGTCGAAGTCTACCGATGGCCTAGCCGTCGTCGCCGTCGGGTCGAAGACCGCGATCTCCTCCAGCTCGACGCGCTTGCGAATGCGGAGAGGCTCCTCGAGCACGGGGTCCGGGAAGCACTCGTCATGCAGCCAGACCCCGCAAAACGCATGGCCCTCGACGAGGACCAGGAGCGGGTGAAGGCCGGCCTGCTCCAGGCAGGCAGCCGCGATCAGGGCCAGGTCGAGGCAGGTCGCCAGCCGATGCTCGCCGATGTCGCGCGGCAGTCGCACCCGTTGTCCCCGATCGGCGAAGGTGGCCGGCGGGTTGACGTAGCTCAGCTCGGCCTCCTGCAGCGCGGCGTAGATCGCTCCCGCCATGCGGAGCACGCGGCCTGGATCGCCCGACTGGTATCCGTTGAGGGAAGGATCCCCCGTCCAGCGCTGGAGGAAGGCGGCGGCGCTCCGCAGCAGATGCTGCACGAACGGCTCGTTGGGCAGCGCGAAGGCTGCGAGCAGCTCGGGGAGTACCTCCAGCCCGGGCCAGTCGTTCTTCGCGCACAGCTCAAGCGCGACTTCTTGGCGCAACAGTACATCCTCGGATCGCTTCAGCTCGAAACGAAGACGGCCCGGCGTGCGCTCCGTCAGAGATTCCAGGAAACCGAGCCGAAGGCGCAGATCCACGCTCTTTACAGGCTGCCGCGCACCGGCGTTCACCTCAGCCAGCCGGATCGCCAGAGGCTCAGCGAAGTCCGGCTCGGCGCTCACAGCGAGGGTCAGGTCACGCAGCGCCTGCGCTCCCTGGTTTGTGACGACGATCGAGTGTACGACCGGCAAACCGTTCACGAGCATCGCGAGCTGGACTCGGCGGCAGACGCCGGACTCCAGAGTCACGCTCGCGGAACCGTCCTGCCGTCCATCCGCCACGGGATCGCCGAGAGGTGCACGTGCGGATTCGGGCACATCCGAGTCCCCGGGAGCCGGAGTGACCTCCGTTGCCTCGCGATTAGCGTCCACGCGGGGGACGCTCTCCCCGATGACCTGTCCCTTGCGCTTGAGAGACGCCGTGTTGTCCTCCCTGAACTCCCTTGCAAGCCGCGTCATTCGGATGTCCAACTCGGCCTGCTCTCGCTCCGCGTGCAGTAACGACCGGAGCTGGTGGTAGCACTCGATGGCGAGCTCGAACCGATCCTCCGCCGTGTCCATGTCCTTGGATGACATCACGACTTGCTCGCAGGCTTGGAGGATCTCCAAGAGGCGTTCCAAGTTCTCCCATCCCTTGTACTTGCCGCAGTACCGGGACAGGTGCCGGGGAAACTGGTGATTCATGCGAGCTTCCGAGCGGGTGCTTGAGTCGCCGACGTAAGGCGAGGTGCCTGCTCCCGTCCTCGAGCGACGGCAGAGCGACCCCAGGATACCCTCATCTCCTTTCGGACCGCCTCCAAGGGCCCTCGAGACCGATGGAACGCCGTCGCGCTGCCGAAACTCGATGACAGCGGCTGGAGCGCTGCATCGTCGGTCTTCCGGTTCCACCGAGAGTGACGGATGACAACTCCTGGCGGGAGCGATGCCTGTGCGACGATCAACAAGGGGACGAGGTCGCCTGGCAGGGGGATGTCGTCGGTGGTGTCGCCGATCACCGTCGCCATGTGGGAGCACGTCCGGCGGGCGTGCTCGAGGAAGTCCGGCTCGTGGCCGGCTGCGGTCGTTGGCTTGTCAGGCACGGCGTTTCCAGTCTAGCGGGGACTCCTCGTGATCCGCCATGTCCTTCCACGGCAGGATCTTGGCGAACGATAGGAACCCGAGCGCCGTCTCCTCGACCAGTTCCCAGCGGTCCTCGTCCCGGATACGCCCGCGGACCGGATGGAAGATCAGAGGCACGTCGCGATACGGTGTCTGACACCGCATCGGACACCGCATCGGACATGCTCGCGCCCGAGCTCGGGGGACACGCCTGCACCGTCGTCCCGGATGCGCAGCGCGCGCCGGCCGTGCTCGTTGAACCACGTGACTTCGACCTGGCGCGCGCCGGCATCGAGAGAGTTCTGCACCAGGTCGGCCACCGTCTTGCGCGGATCGGACTGGCTGCGCGCCAGGAGCCGGATCAGGTCGAAGGGATTCTGCGGCCGCAGGCGCACCTTGCGGCCAGCGGCCCGCTCGCCGCTCGCTTCCTCCCTCGCGGTCTTCCTCTGGCCTGGGGACACGGTTGAAGAGGATACCTCCTCGCGGTGAGGATACGGCGTCAGCCCTCCCGCGCGGTCGGGTCGAGCGCCGCCAGCTCCTCGTCGAGCAGCGCCGCCTTGGCGGCGCTCCTCTTCGCCTTGCGCTCGGCCTCGAGCGCCGCGGCCGCGGCGCGAGCGGCGGCTGCCAGGAAACCACGGCCAACACGACGACGAGGGGCCTCGATACTCCTCAGCGCTTGTTTCAGTGCTAGCGCGGGAGGCTCAGGGAGTGCATCGAGACGAACGCGAGGCTCCCTGCGCGATCCCCGCTCAACACACGAACCTCCCAATGGCCCCGATCAGCGGCCCAGCCGGTTGAAGCGAGACCCCGCAACCGCCGCGGAGACCCCGTGAATCCCTTGTCCTCCGGGTAACGGGAGCTCGCGAGCCGGGTAGACTGGAACTGCCCGCGGAATCCGTCATGCCGGCCGCCCGACTCGCCCGCCTCCTGCACGCCGTCCTCGCGTGCGCCACGGCCGCTCCGGTCCTCGCGCAGCACGAGGACTTCAAGCTCGTCGCGCCCGACGGGCACGAGCTCTACTTCTTCGGCTGGTCGGTCGCCGTCGACGCGCAGGTCGCGGCGATCGGCTCCTCGGAGGACTCGGTCTGGCTCTTCGACGCGACGACGGGGATTCCGCGCTTCGAGCTGACGGCGAGCGACACGACGCCCGGCGACGGCTTCGGCCGCAGCGTCGCCCTGCACGGCGATCGGCTGCTCGTCGGCGCACCGTTCCACGACGGGCTCGCGTGGCGCGCGGGCGCGGCGTACCTGTTCGACGTGACGAGCGGCCGGCAGCTGTTGAGGCTGACGGCGTCCGACGGGGACCTACAGCACGAGTTCGGGGCCAGCCTCGCCCTGGACGGCGACATGCTCGTCGTCGGAGCGCCGCACGACACCTTCGATCCGGCCGCCCTCGGGCGCGTCTACCTCTTCGACGCCGCGAGCGGGGCCGAGCGGCTCGAGCTCTTCGCCTCCGACGGAGTGCCCTTCGACCAGTTCGGCATCGACGTCGCTCTGCGAGGCGATCGCCTGGTCGTCGGCACCCAGGGAGACGCCGACTTCGGTGCCTACGTGTTCGACGTGACGACGGGCCAGGAGCTCTACAAGCTGACCCACCCCGGCGTCGTGGACTTCGGCCTGAGCGTCGCGCTGGGTGACGGCCGGGTGGTCGTCGGCTCACCGGGCGAGAACAGGGCGTACGTCTTCGACCTGGCGACTGGAGCGGAGCTCTTCGAGCTCGCGCCGTACGGCTCCGGCTCCGGCTCCGGCATCTTCGGCACCAGCCTCGCCGCCCACGGCGGGACCGTCGTCGTCGGCGCGTACCACGACGGAGCGGGCGCGGATTACGCCGGAGCGGCCTACGGCTTCGACCTGGAGGACGGCCTGCCCCTGTTCCAGCTCTACGCGTCCGACGCGCAGCCGTTCGACGGGTACGGCCGCGACGTGGCGATCCACGGGGAGCGGGCGCTGATCGGCGCTCCCTGGGAGGACGGGCTGGGGTACCAGGCGGGAGCGGCCTACATCCACGCCGCGCGCGGCCCCGGCACGCCGTTCTGCTCCGGCGACGGCAGCGGGGCGGCGTGTCCTTGCTCGAACCCCGGGAGCGCCGGTCAGGGCTGCCGCAACTCCACGGGCAGGGGCTCGGCGCTCGTCGGGCACGGCAGCGCGGGCGCCGGAGATGACCAGCTACGGCTCGCCGCCTCGATGCTGATCCCCGGCGAGCCGGCACTGGCGTTCGTCGGGCTGGCGCCGGTGAACGGCGGCTCGGGGCGCCCCTTCGGCGACGGCCTGCGCTGCGTTGGGAGCCGGCTCGTGCGGCTCGGCGCGCGCACGCCCGACGCGCACGGCGACGCGCTCTGGGGTCCGGGCCTCGGGCTCCTGGGCGGCTGGTCGGCCGGCGACGCGCGCTACTTCCAGGTCTTCTACCGCGATGCGAACGGCCCGTGCGGCTCGGGCTTCAACCTCACGAACGCGCTCGCGGTGACCTTCTTGGAGTGAGTTCTCCACCGGCTTCGCCGACCCGCGGTGGACGAAACCGGGTCAGGCAAGCTCGTTTTCCTCCTAGCCGCCCCCGGCGGGGCGTTCAACCACGGCACGCACGAAGAGGACGGCCCAGGAGCCTGAGAGGCCCTCGCTCCTCCACGGAGAAGGCGAGGGCACTGCCGAAGCGCTGCGCCACCGGCGGCCCGTGGTCGCCGGGGCGGTCGACGGTGTACGTGGCGTAGACGAGGTGCCCGCCGGAGCCCACGAGTCGGCGCAGCGCGGCGAGAAGCTGCCGGTGCAGGCCGGGCTCCGTGCCCGCCCGGGGCCGTCAGAATGTGAAGACCACCTCGTACCCGTTGGTCAGGTTGAAGCCGCTCAGGCATGGGCCGATCGTCCGATCGCCGTACCAGACCTGGAAGCGGCGCGTGTCGCCAGCGACCCAGCCGCCCTGGGCGCCAAGCCCCGGACCCCAGCGAACCGTACCGGCTCCGTCCGGGAGCCTGATGCCCAGCCTGAGCACAGTGCCCCCCGCACAGCGCAGGCCGTCGCCGAACACGGTCCCGTCGCCGTTGTTCAGCGCGTTGATCCCCGCGAAGAGCTGGGCCGGCTGACCGACGAGCAGGTTTCGTGCAGTGAAAGTGAGGTCGTCCGCCATCTCGCTGGACGTACCTCCGGCGCTGAGCACGGCACCCACCCCGCTCGAGTTCGCGCATCCCTGTCCGCGTCCTGCGGAGTTCCCGCAGGGACAGGGGGTCCCGCTGTCATCCCCGAAGCAATAGGGCGTCCCGATCTCGGGACCGGCGCAACCACCCCACTCGGCGATGAAGCTGTCCCCTGCCGGAGAGATGGTGAACCAGCCTCCCGCATGGAGCGCCGCGCCAGCCTGCGTCCCGGCGTCGAACACCGTCAGGGCGAAGACGCCGTCATTCACACCGCTGCCGAGCGCCGACCAGGACGTGCCATCCCACTTGGCGATGCGGTTTGCTGGCACGCCGCCCGCCGTCGTGAACCCGCCGCCGACGTAGAGCGCCGGACCTCCGCCAGTCCCGTCGTCGTACACCGTCAGGGCGTAGACGAACGGGTATGCCGAACCGCCCGTTCCGCTGCCCAACCCCGACCAAGAGACGCCGTCCCACCTCGCGATGTGATTCGCTGGCACGCCGCCCGCCGTCGTGAACCCGCCCCCGGCGTAGAGCGCCGGACCGCCACCCGTGCCGTCGTCGTGCACCGCCAAGGCATGGACATCACCTCCCGTCATCCCGTTTCCGACAGCTGACCAGGACGCGCCGTCCCACTTCGCGATCCGGCTCACCAGCACGCCGCCCGCGATTGTGAAATGACCGCCAGCGTAGAGCGCCGGACCTCCGCCCATGCCGTCGTCGTACACCGCGAGCGAGTAGACTTCATTGTTCATTCCGCTGCCCAGCGCCGACCAGGACGCTCCGTCCCACTTGGCGACGTAGTTTGCCGGCGCGCCGCCCGCAACGTAGAAGAGGCCCCCGACGTACAGCGCCGGACCTGCGCCCGCACCGTCGTCGTACACTGTCAGGGCGTACACATACGAGTATTCGCCACCGATGCCGCTGCCCAACCCCGACCAGGAAATGCCGTCCCACTTCGCGACGTAGTTCGCCGATACGTCGCCCGCACGATGGAAGTAGCCGCCGGCGTAGAGCGCCGGACCTCCGCCAGTACCGTCATCGTACACCATCAGGGCGCTGACGAAGGGGGAAGGGTAATAGGGGTTGGAGTTCAACCCGCTGCCCAGCGTTGACCAGGAAGTGCCGTCCCACCTCGCGATCCGGCTCGCCGGCACACCTCCCACGCTCGTGAATCGACCCCCGGCGTAGAGCGCCCGACCTTCGCCCATGCCGTCGTCGTAGACGGTCATGTCCCCGACGGAGTCGTTCATCCCACTGCCCAGAGAAGACCAGTGCGCCCCGTCCCACTTTGCGATCCGGTCCTGTGGATCGTCGCCAGCGATCGTGAACTCGCCTCCGGCGTAGAGAGCCGGACCTGAGCCGCCGCCGTCTTCGTACACGGTCAAGGCGTGGACCGGGTAGTTCATCCCGCTACCCAGCGGCGACCAGGACGCGCCATCCCACTTCGCGATGCGTTTGGCCGGCTCGTTGCCGGCGACCACGAACTCACCCCCCGCGTAGAGTGCCGGACCTCCGCCCGTGCCGTCATCGTACACCGTCAAGGCCAGGACCTGTGGATAGTATCCTCCCCCCACTCCGCCGTCCGCGAGCGCGGACCACGAGTTGCCGTCCCACTTGGCGATCCTGCCCACCAGCACGCCGCCAGCGATGTTGAAGTAGCCGCCGGCGTAGAGTTCCGGACCCCCACCCGTACCGTCGTCATACACCGTCAAGGCGTCGACGGAGGAGTTCATCCCGCTGCCCAGTCGGGACCAGGACGACCCGTTCCACCTCGCGATCCGGTTCGCGGGCACGTTGCCCGCAGTGGTGAAAAAGCCGCCGGCGTAGAGCGCCGGACCTCCACCCGTACCGTCGTCGTGCACCGCCAGGACATTGACCAAGTGGTTCATGCCTGTGTCCACTGTCGACCAGGACGTCCCGTCCCACTTCGCAATGTAGCTCGCGTCCACACCACCCGCGCTGGTGAACCGACCCCCGGCGTAGAGCGATGGGCCTGCCCCAGTTCCGTCGTCGTACACCGTCAAGGCCTGGACGATCGCATCTCCGTCGTTGCTCACTCCGCTGCCCAGCGCTGACCAGGACGTGCCGTCCCACCTGGCGATGCTGCTAGCTGGCACGCCACCCGCAGTAGTGAAGATCCCCCCAGCGTAGAGCGCTGGACCCGAGCCCGTGCCGTCGTCGTACACTGTCAGGGCGTAGACAGCCGCGTACCCATCGCTGCTCATCCCGCTGCCCAGCGCCGACCAGTATGTGCCGTCCCACTTCGCGATGTAGTTCACCGAGGCTCCGCCCGCGCGCCAGAACAGGCCCCCGGCGTAGAGTGCCGGGCCATCGCCATCGTCGAATACCGTGAACGCGAGGACTCGACCGTTGACTCCCGGCGCTCCCCCAAAGGTCGGCAGCCAGCTCGGGTTGCATCCGGTGCCCGTGCCGAGCTCGAGGATGCCGGTCCGGGTCCTGGCCCCTGCGGGGTGTATTGGGATGCGAGCACTCGCGAGGAGCGTCGAGCCTTGGCCCGCCCGCGCGGCGGTCACTTGAAGCTCCGTCGTGTCGTCCGGCACATCGACGTCGAGCAGGAAGTCCCCTTCGGCGTCCGCAACGGCCTGGCCGCCCGCGCCGCTCACGACCAGGGCACCTGGGGCAGGTCCTCCGCCCGGCATCAGGACTCGGCCATCGAGCACCGTTCTGCGCGCATCGACCGCGTGCTCAGGGAGGGGTCCCTCCCCATCGCGCACGTGATCCGTCCAGTCCTGGGGCGGCTGAAATGGAGCGATCAGAAAGACCAGCCCGCTGGAATGCAGCGCGACGTCCCTCAGGAATGAGACCAAGGCCATCGAGGATCGCAAGAACTGTGTCGTGATCACCCAGCTTCCTCCCTTTCGAAGGCCAACGATGTGAGAGTCACGAAGATACGCCCAGTTCCGGGGCAGGGCAACTCCATGGGCGAGGAGCGAGCCGCACCCGGCGGGGTCTTTCGACCACCGCACGCACGAAGAGGACGGCGCAGGAACCTGGCAGGCCCTCGCTCCTCCACGAAGTCGACCGGAGCCGAGGCCGACGGGAGCGTGGGAGTCGGAGGGCCGCGCACGAGCTGCGAGGTCGGGGAACGGGCAGCCATCCGGACTCGTCCGTGCAAGGGCGGCCCGCGTCGACGTGACCCTCTCGACCCGCCCGCCGGAAGCACAGGAGCGGTGGCGGCACAGGGGGGATCCTCGTGAGCCGTCGCGGGAGCGCGGATCCTAGCCGTCCCCGCCGCCGCAGCGCCCGCGCCCGCTCAGGACGATGCCGCCCGCGACCAGCGCGCCGATCAGCACGGCCGTCCCGGCCGTGTCGAGCGGGCTGCCTCAGCAGTCGCTCTTCCACTTGAGCCAGATCCCGACCCCGGTCGCGGCGAGGAGCAGGGGCCAGACGAGGAGCTTCATGTTCGATCTCCGTTCGGAGCGTACCCAGGCGCATCCAGCCTACGGGATCGGCGCGGGGAACGGACCGGGTCCGGCGAAGAACGCTCCGGGCGGGTAGATTCGGGGGATCGCCCGCACGCCGCGGACCGCTCCGATACGAACCGACAGGACCCGCTCGATGCTCCGCAACCGCGCCCTCCCGGCTCTCCTCGCACTCTTCGCCTTCCTGGCCCCCGGCGCCCGCGCCCAGCACGCGCCCGAGATCGGACCGCGCAAGGTCGACCCGCGCTGGCACGCGCTGGTCCACGCCACCGTCGTCCCGCGCCCGGGCGAGAGCCTGGCCGACGCGACCGTGGTCGTGCGCGACGGCGCGATCGTCGCGCTGGAGGCGGGCGCACCGCCGCCGGCCGGCGCGCGCGTGTGGGACTGCTCGGGGCTCTTCGTCTACCCGGGGCTGATCGATGCGCACCTCGCGGTCGAGACCCCGCGCGCGGAAGGCGAGGCGCAGGGCCGACACTGGCGGCACGAGATGGTGACGCCCCAGCGCTCGGCCCTCGACGGCCCCGGCGCCGGCGCGGAGCTGCGCAAGGAGCTGCGCGCGCTCGGCTTCACGGCCGCCGCCATCGCGCCCTCGGACGGCGTCTTCCGCGGGCGCGCCGCCCTCGTCGCGCTCGGAGAGCCGGCCGACGAGCTCTCCGCGCGCACGGCCGAGGTCATCGCCGACGACGTGTTCCAGGTCATCGCCTTCCGCGGCGGCGGCTTCCGCGGGGGCGGCGGCTACCCGACCTCGGAGATGGGCGCGATCGCCCTCGTGCGCCAGACGCTCCTCGACGCCGACCACCACGCGCGCTCGCTGGCCGTGCAGGCGCGCGATCCGAACGGACACGAGCCGCCGCAGCCCGACCGCGCGCTCGAGGCGCTGGCCGGCGGCTCGGCGCCGCTCCTGTTCGACGCGGCGGACGAGCTGCAGATCCTGCGCGCCGCCAAGGTGGCGGCCGAGCTCGGGCGCGAGCTGGTGGTCGTCGGCTGCGGGACGGAGTTCCGGCGCCTGGAGGCCGTCGCGGCCGCCGGAGCGCCGATCGTGCTGCCCCTGAGCTTCCCCGAGGCGCCCGACGTCGCGACCCGCGCCAAGGCCGAGGCCCACAGCCTGCGCGACCTGATGACCTGGGAGCAGGCGCCGACCAACCCGCGCCGCCTGCTCGCGGCCGGGCTGACCGTGGCGCTCACGACGGACGACCTCGAGTCGCGCGGCGACTTCCCCGAGCGCCTGCGCAAGGCGATCGCGCACGGCCTGGCCGAGGACGACGCGCTCGCCATGCTGACGACCACGCCGGCGCGCCTGCTCGGCGTCGCGGACCGCGTCGGACAGGTCGCGCCGGGGATGCTCGCCAACCTGGTCGTGGCCGACGGCGCGCTGTTCGCGAAGGACACGAAGATCCGCGACGTGTGGGTCGGCGGGCGGCGCTACGAGGTGAACGCGGCGCCGGCGCCCGACCGCAAGGGCGAGTGGCGCGCGACCTTCGAGCGCCTCGGCGCGCACGGGCGCGTCGAGGGCCGGCTCGTGATCGGCGAGGGCGACGCGCTGGCCGTGAACGTGCTCGAGCAGGAGATCGAGGCGCGCCGAGTCGAGCTCGACGCCGGCCACCTGCACTTCCAGCTCGACGGAAAGGAGCTCGGGATCGAGGGCGTGCTGTCGTTCTCGGGCCTGTTCGAGGGCGGCGAGCTCGCCGGCACGCTGGTCGAGCCCGACGGCACGACCGCGGCCTGGAGCGCCGCGCCCGCGCCGGCCGGGGAGCCGCCGGAGGACGCGGCCGGGGAGCCCGCGCCGGCCGAGGAACCGCCGCAGACCGAGAAGCCGCCGCAGACCGGGGAGCCGCCGCAGGCGGACGAGCCCGCCGGGCAGGAGACCGTCGTCGAGGAGGCGGTCCTCGTCGATGCGGTCGTCGAAGAGACGGTGGTCGAGGAAGCCGTCGTCGAGGAGCTCCCCGCGCGGGAGCCCTCCGAGGAGACCGCGCCCGCCGCCCCCGCGGAGGAAGTCGTCAAGCCGCGGCGCGGCCGGCGCTGGCCGCGCGGCGCAGGCGAGCAGGACGTCGAAGGCGGCGAGGGCCAGGAGAGCGGCGAGGGCGGCGAGGGCGGCGAGCCCCAGGAACCCGCCCCGCCCGTCGTGCCCGAGACCTGGGGCACCCCGTTCGGCGCCTACGGCCTGGCGCAGGTGCCCGCGCAGCGCACGGTCGTGATCCACGGCGCGACCATCTGGACCGCGTCGCCGGCCGGGATCCTCCACGACGCGACGCTCGTGATCGAGGGTGGCCGCGTGCGCTACGTCGGCCCGCGCTCGGGCGCGCCGGCGATCGAGGGCGCCGAGGTCGTCGAGGGCGCCGGGAAGCACGTCACGCCCGGCCTGATCGACTGCCACAGCCACACCGGCATCGGCGGCGGCGTCAACGAGATGGGCCGGCGCGTCACGGCCGAGGTGCGCGTGGCCGACGTGATCGACCCCGACGACATCAGCTTCTACCGCCAGCTCGCCGGCGGCTTGACGGCCGCCAACCAGCTCCACGGCTCGGGCAACGCGATCGGCGGGCAGAACAGCGTCGTCAAGCTGCGCTGGGGCGTCGCGCACCCCGACGACATGCGGCTGGCGGGCGCGCCGCCCGGCATCAAGCTCGCGCTGGGCGAGAACCCCAAGCGCGTGGCGGCGGGGAACGGGGACTCCGAGGAGTACCCGCAGACGCGCATGGGAGTCGAGGCGCTGATCCGCGACCGCCTGTGCGCCGGGCGCGACTACCGAGCGCAATGGGCGGCGTACGAGGCCGTTCCGGCCTGGCAGCGCGCGGGGCTGATGCCGCCGCGGCGCGATCTCGAGCTCGAGGCCCTGGCCGAGGTCGTCGCCGGCCAGCGGCTGGTGCACTGCCACAGCTACCGCCAGGACGAGATCCTGATGCTGACCCGCGTGGCGCGCGAGATGGGCTTCACGATCGGCACCTTCCAGCACGTGCTCGAGGGCTACAAGGTGGCCGAGGCGATCGAGGCCACGGCCCTGGGCGCCTCGACCTTCGCCGACTGGTGGGCCTACAAGTTCGAGGTCATCGACGCGATCCCTTTCAACGCCGCGATCATGAGCGACGCCGGCGTGGTCGTGTCGATCAACTCCGACTCGGACGAGCACGCGCGGCGGCTCAACACCGAGGCCGCCAAGTCGATCAAGTACGGCGGCATGGAGCCGCACGAGGCGCTGAAGCTCGTCACCATCAACCCCGCCATCCAGCTCGGGGTGGCCGAGCGCGTCGGCTCGCTCGAGATCGGCAAGGACGCCGACTTCGTCATCTGGTCGGGCGATCCCATGAGCTACGGCAGCCGCTGCGAGGCGACCTGGATCGACGGGCGCGAGCTCTTCTCGCTGGCGCGCGACCGCGAGCTGCGGGAGGAGGCGCAGCGCGAGCGCCAGCGCATCGTCCAGAAGCTCCTGCGGGAGGACTCGTCGCCACGCGGCGGGCGCGGCGAGGGAGGCGGCGGCCGCCGCGGCCGGCCGGGGCGCGGCTCGCCGGTCGAGGCGGAGCTGGCGCGCCTCGAGCAGGAGCTCGAGGCCATCTGGCGCGGCGGGATCGACCCCGAGCTGGCGCGGCCGGGTGAGTGCGGCTGCGGCGACCTGTTCCGGCACGAGCTGCTCGCGGGCCAGGCCGCGAACGACAAGTGAGGGGCGCGACGATGAAGAACGAAGAGCTGAATCGGATCCTGCGCGCGCTCGGCGCCGCGATCGCGCTCGGCGCCGCCGTACAGGCCCAGGACCTCGTCCCCAAGGCCGGCCCGCAGGAGCGGCCGGTCCTGATCCGCCACGCGACGGTGCACACGGTCGCGGGCGACGTCCTGCATGACGCCGACCTCTTGTTCGACGCGGGCGTGATCCGCGCCGTGCGCTCGGGCCGCGTCGGGTCCGAGCTGGTCGAGGGCGCCGAGGTCGTCGACGCGCGGGACAAGCACGTCTACCCCGGCTTCGTGTGCGTGGCGAGCACCCTGGGCCTGTCCGAGATCGGCGCGGTCGACATGACGGTCGACACCTCGGAGGCGGGCACGCAGAACCCCGAGGTGGTCGCGGCGGTCGCCGTGAACCCGGACTCGTGGCTGTTCCCCGTGGCGCGCCGCAACGGCGTGCTGACGGCCGGCGTGATGCCGCAGGGCGGCGTCGTGCCGGGGCGCGCCTCGGTGCTGCGCCTGGACGGCTGGACGTGGGAGGACATGGCGCTCGAGCGCGACGCGGGGCTCGTCGTCAACTGGCCCTTCATGGGCTCGGGCGGGCGCGGGCGCTTCTTCGGCCGCCGCTTCGGCGGCGGGGGAGAGGGCGCGAGCGCCGAGGAGACGATCGCGCAGCTCGACGCGCTGCTAGACGCGGCCGCGGCCTACGGCGCGGCGCGCGCGGCCGACGTCTCGGTGAAGACCGACCTGCGGCTCGAGGCGCTGGCGCCGACGCTCTCGGGAGCCACGCCGGTCTTCGTCAACGCCGCCTCGCTCGAGCAGATCGAGTCGGCCGTCGCCTGGGCCGCGCGGCGCGGGCTGCGCATCGTGCTGGTCGGCGGGCGCGACGCGAACCAGTGCCTCGAGCTGTTGAAGCGCCACGACGTGGCGGTGGCCGTGACCGCGGTGCACCGCATGCCGCACCGGCGCGACCTGTCCTACGCCAGCACCTACGAGCTTCCCTCAGAGCTCGAGGCGGCCGGCGTGCGCTGGTGCCTGACGATGCCGGCGCGCGAGGGATCGAACGTGCGCAACCTGCCCTACGAGGCCGCCGCCGCGGTCGCCTACGGCCTCGACCGCACCGCCGCCTTGCGCTCGATCACGCTCTCGGCCGCCGAGTGCCTGGGGGTGGCCGAGCGTCTGGGCTCCATCGAGGTCGGCAAGGCCGCGACGCTGTTCGTCGCCGACGGCGACCCCTTCGAGCTGACGACCCAGATCGAGGCCGCCTTCATCGACGGCCGCCGCATCGACCTGCGCGACAAGCAGACCGAGCTCGACCGCAAGTACCGCGAGAAGTACCGCCAGCTCGGGAAGTGACGGTCCGACGGCGACGGGGGACGATACGGTGTCAGACACCGTATCGTCACTTCATCTTCGCGAGCAGCGAATCGACCGCGCGGTCGAGGTCGCTGCCGCGCGCGCCCTTGAAGCGGATCACGCCCTGCGCGTCGAGCACGTAGATCGTCGGCCAGCCGCGCACGCCCCAGCGCGTGGCGATCGGGCCGTCGGTGCCGCCGCCGTCGAAGAACGAGCGCCAGGTGATGCTCTCCTTCTCCATGACCTCGCGCAGCGCCGCGCGCGACTTGTCGCTGTTCACGCCGAGGAGGGCGAAGGGCCGGTCGGCGAGCCTCTTCACGAGCGACCGCTCGTGCGGGTACATGGCCCGGCACGGCCCTCACCAGTCGCCCCAGAAGTCGAGCACGACGACCTTGCCGCGGTAGTCGGAGAGCTTCAGCGGCTGGCCCTCGACGTCCACTCCGGCGATGTCCGGCGCGACGCGGCCGATCTCCAGCGCCTCCGGGCGGTGGGGGTTCAAGGCCGCGTCGGCCAGCTCGCCGAAGGTCGTGTGGCGGTAGGCCAGCGCGCCGTGCTTCGCGGCCAGCTCCTTGAACAGCACCCTGCGCTCGCCGCCGCGCGCGCGCTTGGCCAGGTAGTAGATGGCGGTGGCGCGCACCTCGGCGTGCGGCGACTCGCCGAGCCGCCCCAGGATCTCGGTGCGGTCGGCGGCCGCGAGAACGTAGTCGACCTCCGCCACGTGCGCGAGCTGCCGCGAGCCGGGATGGTCGCGCAGGATCTCGTCGGCCAGGGCCCGGGCGCGCGTCTCCATCTTCCCTTCGCCCGCGCTGCGCAGCCACCAGCACTGATCCAGGATCCACAGCTTCGCGCTCAGGCCCTCCTCGCTCCCGGCGTGCCGCAGCGCGAAGGCCTCGTACTCGGCGAGGAAGGCTTCGTAGCGCTCGGTGTACGAGCCCTCGGACCGCTCGTAGCGGCGCTGCAGGTCGGCCAGCTCCTCGGCGGGAGACTGCTGCGGGGCGGCCTGCGCGGGGAGCGCCAGGAGCGCCAGTGCGGCGACGGCCAGGCGGATGGGCTGCATGGGTGTTCCTCTCGGGGGCGGACGATGACGGTAGAGTGTCGGACACCGTATCGTCATGCGCGCCGCACCGGAACAGCGAATCATGCTCCGACGATCCCTCCTCGCCGCGTCCGTTCTCCTGCCCCTCCTCCCCGCGCGCGCCGCCGATCCGACCCGCGGCGACGAGCCCGAGTCCGGGATGCGGGCGCGCATCGAGCGCTACGAGGCCGACCACGAGGCGCTGGCGCGCCTGCACGACCTGGAGCTCTCGCCGGCGCGGCGCGCGCGCCTGCGCGAGTTCCACGCGGGTCGCCTGGCGGAGCTGGCGCGCGTCGACTTCGAGCGCCTCGACCAGGCCGGGCGCGTGGACTACGTGCTGCTGCGGAACCACCTGGAGCACGAGCTGAAGCGGCTGGAGGTCGAGGCCGCGCGCTTCGAGGAGGCCGCGCCGCTCTTGGCCTTCGCGCCGGCGATCGTCGCCCTGGTCGACGCGCGCCGCGGCATGGAGCCGGTCGACGCAGAGACCGCCGCCGGCGCGCTGGTCGAGCTGAAGCGCGGCATCGAGCGCGTGCGCGAGGAGATCGAGGCCTTCGAGAAGTCCGAGCAGGAGGAGGGGGGAGATCCCTTCGTCGCGCGCGCCGTCGCCAACCGCGCCGCGGGCACGCTCGACGACCTGCGCGGCGCGCTGCGCGAGTGGTTCCGCTACCACGACGGGTACGATCCGCTGTTCTCGTGGTGGGCGCGCGAGCCCTACGGCGAGGCGGAGAAGGCGCTCGGCGACCTCGCCGCCCTCGTGCGCAAGGAGCTGGTCGGGATCGAGGAGAGCGACTCCGACGCGATCGTCGGTGACCCGATCGGGCGTGAAGCGCTGCTCGCCGAGCTGGCCTACGAGCTGATCCCGTACACGCCCGAGGAGCTGATCGCGATCGCCGAGCGCGAGTACGCCTGGTGCGAGCAGCAGATGCTCGCCGCCGCGCGCGAGCTGGGCTGCGGCGACGACTGGCACGCGGCGATGGAGCACGTCAAGGACCAGCACGTGGCGCCGGGCGAGCAGCCGGCGTTGATCCGCGAGCTGGCGCTCGAGGCCGTGCGCTTCCTGGAGGAGCGCGAGCTCGTGACGATCCCGCCCCTGTGCGCCGAGACGTGGCGCATGGCGATGATGTCGCCCGCGCGCCAGAAGGTGAACCCGTTCTTCCTCGGCGGCGAGACGATCATCGTCTCCTTCCCGACCGACGCGATGTCGCACGAGGACAAGCGCATGAGCCTGCGCAGCAACAACGTGCACTTCTGTCGCGCGACGGTGCAGCACGAGCTGATCCCCGGCCACCACCTGCAGGGCTTCATGGCCCGGCGCCACCGCCCGTACCGCGGCCTCTTCCGCACGCCCTTCCTGGTCGAGGGCTGGGCGCTGTGGTGGGAGCTGCACTTGTGGGACCTCGGCTTCGCGCGCGGCCCCGAGGACCGCCTGGGCATGCTCTTCTGGCGCGCGCACCGCTGCGCGCGGATCATCACCTCGCTCGGCTTCCACCTCGGCACGATGGAGACCGACGAGATGATCGAGCACCTGGTCGAGAGGGTGGGCCACGAGCGCAGCTCGGCCGAGGGCGAGGTGCGGCGCTGGGTGCGCGGGGACTACGGTCCGCTGTACCAGTGCGCGTACCTGCTCGGCGGCCTGCAGTTGCGCGCGCTGCACGCCGAGCTGGTCGGCGGCGGAACGATGAGCGAGCGAGAGTTCCACGACGCGGTGCTGCGGGAAGGCCCGATCCCGATCGAGCTCGTGCGCGCCAGCCTCACCGGCGCGGCCATCACGCGCGACCACCGCGCGAGCTGGCGCTTCCAAGGCGACCCGCAGTAGGCCGCCGCGAATCCATGGAACAACCTACCCGGTAGATTCTTCAACGGATTCGAGCCGTGCGAATCCGTGGAAGAATCTACCGGGTAGGTTGTTCCATCCCGGCCCCGCAGCTACCGCTCCAGGACGGCCTCGCGCTCGACATCCCGGAGCCCGTCCCACAGCCGGACGGTGGGCTCACCGAATGCGTGGAAGACGCGCATCCGCCGCGACTCGAACAGCGGCTCTCCGTCGAGGCTGCGCATCGTGAAGCAGGCACCCTGCGGGTAGTCGACTCCGCCGAAGCGCAGCGCGAAGAACGCGACGAAGCGCGGGCTCTGCACGACGAAGCCGCAGCGACCGAGCAGCGCCTCGCCGACCGTCAGGGGCTCGTCGGAGTAGTTGACGGTGACCCGGACGTCGTCGAAGGAGCTCGTCTCGGCGCTGCGGTCCTCCCTCAGGAAGCGATGGTCGGTCATGGGCGAGTCGCCGATGGCGCGGTGGAGATGGGAGAGCACCTCCCAGGTGTTCTTGATCAGACGATCGGTGACGCACAGCCCGCTGCCCCAACCACGATCGGAGCGCACGAAAGCGAAGCGTGGATCGCGGGCGTCCTCCTCGGCCAGCATCTCCTCCTCACCGCCGTCGATCCAGTACCGGTGCGGCCCGACGGCGTAGATCGGCATCTCCCCGTAGAGCAGGTGGTCGAGGAAGCTCTCCGCCTCCCAGGGGTCGAGTCGATCCCCCTGCATCGTCAAGAGGTCGATGCAATCCCCGTAGACGATCGGGAAGATCGGTACAGCGGTGAAGGCCTTGCCGTGGACGGTGCGGTGAGTGAGGAGCCCTTCGAAGAAGTGGGCGTGCGGCACGGCCCACTCCCGCGCTCCTTCCAGACCGACCAGACCGAACGTGTCCCGAGCGTAGTTGAAGAGCTCGATGCGGTGCTCGCGATCCTGCAGCGGAGTCATCGGGTGATCGGGGTGCGTGCAACTGAGCAGGCGGGTGGTGAGCGTCGTGTCGAGGAAGTACGAGTCCGGCCGGAAGAGCTCGGCCACGCGCGGGAGGTTCCGTCGGGCGAATCCGAGCTGCAACGACGTGCAGACCATCCAGCTCTGACCGCCGGCCCAGAGCCCTCCCGCCCGCATCTCCCCCTCTTCGTCGAGGCCGACCAGCTCCGGATCCCAGGATGGTGAATCCGGGTAGATGTCCTGGTAGTTGTCGTGCAGGCCGAAGAGGTAGCCGAGCTCGCGCACGCTCGCCGCGCACTCCGCCAGCCCCTCGTCACCCCCGCACTGCGGGTTCGCGGGCAGGATGTCGGGGTGTCCGCTGTCGTAGCCGTGGAGGTTCCAGCCACCGAGCAGGATCTGGGCGCGATCGATCTCCAGCTCCTCGCGCCAGTGGCGCGCGCAGGAGGCGACCTCCCCGAACGTGTGCAGGCACTCCACGTCCTCGTCGGGGTGGTCATCCTTCAGCGTCCCGGTCGCGATGCGGACCAGGCCCTCGAGTCGGAAGACCGGGGCACCTTCCATGAGCGCCACGCGCTCGTCGGAGCTCCGCTTCCGCGACCACGTCGCGCGGTACCCGCGCCGTTCGGCGATCGGCCGATAGGCGCGCGCAACGTCGACGTAGTTCCCGATTCCGAGCGGGAAGATCTCGACGCTGGGATCTTCGCGGTGGAGCTGGAGCGACACACTGCGGATCGCCCTTCCCGCGATCGACGGGTGGTCGTGGATGTTCGCGTGGGAGGTGAGCACGGCGCCGTGGTCGGTCCAGGTGAACAGCAACGCGCTTCCCTGCTTGAGCACTCCCGCCATCTGCATCGAGATGTCGTTGGAGTAGTACTCGCGCCGGCTCGGCAGCGCGCGTTCGGCGCTCTCCAGCTCTCCCAGCCATTGCGGGAGCACCACCGCACCGCGCTCGATGTCGGAGGTCCAGAAGGCCTGGTCGAGCAACGTCACCGAGTCGATGATCCCCCCGTCCTCTCGGCCGGCTCGCCAGGAAAGGGACAGCCCCGTCCCCCCTTCGACGGGGTCCACCAGGAGCTCGAGGGTCAGCTCCGCGTCGGATCCCGGCACTTCGATCCCCGTCGCGATGCGCAGGCCGCCCCCATCCTCGCAGACGGAGTCGATGTGATCGATGGGCACGGTCCGGAAGTCGTCGCCGCTGCGCACGTGGACCATCCCCAGCCGATCGTGCAACGGGGTGCTGGTCCAGAGCACTCCGCTGCGCAGATCCTCGAGCTCGAAGGCGGCGCGGCCGACGCCGACCGAGAGCTCCCAGTACTCGGTCCGCGCCGAGCGCCGGTCGATCAGCCGAGCGCCGAGCGTTCCGTGACGATTCCTCGCCTCGCTCTCCGAGAGTGCCGCGGGGATCCACTCCTCGAGCAGCGCCGCGTCGCGGGCGACGGTGATCCTCACCGGCGCCGAGTCGAGCACTCGCGACTCGTCCTCCAGATCGAAGAGGCCGGCGTGGACGGCGTAGACCCCCTCGGCCTGCTCGGGCGGAACCGCGATGATCTGCGCGCCGAGATCGATCAACTCGCCGGGGTGCCACCAACTGGTGGGAGGATCCGGCTCGTGATCGCCCTGGAATGCGATCTTCCCGCAGGCCTGCTCCGGCGACTCGACGTGGAGGAAGACGCGGTAGTCGCGTTCCGCTCGGGTCTCGCCGCGGTTGGCGAAGCGCAGGCCGCAGAGAAACGCGTCCCCCGGTCGGACTCGATCCTGGCTCAACTCCAGCCCGACGAGCTGGGGCCGGAAGCCGGGACTCGAGTCCCGAGCCGTCTCGGGCCCACCGGCGCCACTCTGCGCGCGCTCCTCGGAGCAAGCCGCCAGCGCTGGCGCGAGCAGGGCACAGACGACGAGCGACCACTCCGGCGGAGCCTCGTAGCTCTCGTGCTGCATCCGACTTGGGGATGATAGCACTCCGATCGTGGTGATACGGTGTCTGACACCGTACCGCTAATTCTCGCGCAGGTGCGACGGC
>Ga0326597_10001290_pt1 | contig 40917 bp, 28 predicted proteins | sample RVTome_12_FD_203789 | JGI IMG/M metagenome (GOLD analysis project Ga0326597, IMG submission 203789) | Soil microbial communities from uranium-contaminated site in the Upper Colorado River Basin, Wyoming, United States - RVT100D185 | ecosystem: Environmental > Terrestrial > Soil > Contaminated >... | reverse complement strand
CACACGCCGACGCAAATCTTCCTTCCCCATCAAACCCAAACTGCGAGCATCCTGTTTCATCGCCATACACATGCATACGATCACGCCGAGCGATGTGTTCAGTTATTCTGTGTCGGAGTAGTATCTGCTTTCTTCTGGGGCAAGGGGCCGTAAAAGCGCAAACATGTCCACCCGTCATCGCACCGGCATCAGTCTCGTCTAGTGCTGGCTCCTCCTCTTCTTTGGTCGCAGCCCTTGATCAGTCTCTTCTCAGACTTGGGCATGACCTTGAACATCAATCTCGTAGATGCTCAACTGAGTGAAGTGAGTCTCCTCCCAACCACGAATGTTGAGACCAGCATCCAAGAGGTCTCCAGCACCTTACAAGTCGCTTTGGCTGATGGCAAAACGGCCTCGCTGCAGTTCCAACCCGGCACATCCGAAATACACCTGAATGGCGACCGTCTCCTTATTCTCGAAGTCCACGATTCCATTGTGAACTTCAGCCTGGTCGAGAACCAGGAGATCTCCATCACAGGCGAGGTCGCTCTCGAATGTGCCAATCTTTGTGAGTACTCTTTTGAAGGCGTAGCGTTTGATCTGCAGGGCGTCGACGCTGATTCGCAGACAATTCCACTTCAGGGCCGCATCTTGTCTGGTATTGTTGAAGCGACGGGATCGACTGCAATCAGGACTGAATGTGATGCCGCCGATCAAGCCTTAATCTTGAGCTTGTTCGACATCGGTGTAAGCTCCGATCAAGCCGGCGTTCAGAATATCGTGGCCACCGCTTGTGCCAAAAGATGCGTGTGTGCGGGCTCAACAACGGGAAGATGCAGACCGAATGACTGCAATCCCGATGATCCTAAGAACTGTCCCGGCGATTCAGGTCATACCTGTCAGGAGAGGGATCCGCTATGAGGCGCTACCGGCCTTTAAGCTGCCCCCTTCATGCTGCCGGTTCTCTTGCAACAACGACGAAAAGAGAGAAGATGTGGCTTGGTGAACAGGGCGTGATTCATGGGCTCGCCGGCCTGGATTCTCGTTTTTCAACATCGGTTCGCAGGAGATAGGGCCATGCATAAGTTGTTTCTGGTGGTCTCGATCTGTCTCATCACGGTTGGCGCGACCGTGATGGTTTGTTATCAGCATTGGCATGATGAGGCATACGCCTTGTCGCCGGACACGAAGGACTTTGAACGTCTACTGGGCCTTTACGATCCATCCGATGAGCGTATGTTGAGCATTCCCGATCCGCCGGAAGACTCGCCGGAGCGGCAAAAGGCCATTGAGATCGCGAAGAAGGTTCAGGATGCCTATGGAAAGGCCGAGTTCTTGTCTTTCGAGGCTGAAACCTATCGTCTTCCCGGTTCGTTGAAGGTCACGGCTTCGGTTGCCATGGGAAATGAAAGGCTGAGGTCCAGGATTTCTTTCGATGGCAAGCCGCTCTATGAGTTGAGATGGGAGGACGGGCAATACCATGAGCGCAAGCTGCCGTTCCGTGAGATTCCGGAGCAGTCTATCTCGTATCCGATGTCCGACCCCTATGACATGGATGGACGAGGGGATCTGAGATTGATAGAAAACGTGCCGTTCGCGTATCGCTGCCTCTCAGCACATGTATGGCATTCTTGGGTCGGAGAAGAAAATGAGTATGCCAACGACTTATGTCAGTCCATTGCCCGAGGGCGTTACCTTGGCGTAACGGACGTGGATGGACACCGTTGTTTCGTCATCTTCAAGCCCGCCGCATGGCCGACAAAGTACTATGTTCGATGCGAGGATTTTTTTCTCGCCAAGAAAGTGAATTACAGGCAGATATACTTGACTTGGAGGGACCATTCGATTTTGAGGCGACCGTTTCTTTCAATCAGCATGTTCCGAAATTTTCGCACGTCCGCAGCTTCTTTACACCAATAAGGGCCGGCTGGACGCCTAGCAGTACGTGAATCGCTTTTCCACCGACAAGGATCCCCCACGGCGAGCAGTACGCACAGGTGGTCGGCTCCTTTTGCTGAGTCGTGGCCGTGGTTTTGAGGGTCGCTCCCGCCTGATCGGCGGCCACGATGACTTTGACGCCGAACTCCGGCTGCGGTTCCCCGGAAACTTGCACGTGGATTCGGGCGACGCGCGTCCTGCCGGACGGCAGGTTTTCGGCCGTGCTGAAGGCGGCGATGATGACGCGGCTGTGCGTCAGGGCCTTGGGGTCGTAGTAAGGCGGCGCCTTGAAGGCCGGATGATCGCCGCCCTCGACGCCGACGATCTTCGCGTCACCACTGCCGGTGGTCAGCTCAAATTGCCAGGCGGCCAGGGGCGTCGTGCCCGAATCGATATAGACATCCACCGCAACGAAACGAATGGACCGGTCGCGAATGGGGCTTTCGGGTTGGAGCCGCCCCAAAGCGGTTGCGCTCCATGCCAGGAAACCGGCGCTGCCCAACAAGCACGCGAGGATGGCCGGGACGCAGCTCCCCAGAGTCGGGCCGATCGGTTTGATAATACTGCTATACACCTTTGATCTGATCATGAGGCACCTCCGTTGATTTGTACGGCGCTCATCGCGATGGCGTCCACGTCGCCTTGGTCTACCCGGCCGTCTCCGTTGATGTCCCATCGTGCCTGAGTCTTCTCGCCGCTGTCGATCATCCGGGCCAAGGCGAAGGCATCGAGGATGTCGACTCGACCGTTGTGGTCGATGTCCTCGCCACGTGCGGGTCGGGACTGGAACGCGACGGGCAGTTGAGCCTTGGGCCTCGGACGAGGCGGCTGCATGAGGTGTTGCAGGCCGAAGACCAGGGCAACGGCGGCGGCAACCGCAGCGACGTGGCCCCAGCGCCGCGTTCGGCGAGACTCCGCCAGACGGCGCCGAGCGGCAAAGAGGATGGCGTCGTCCACGTCACGCGGCACGGACTTGGGCGGGGAATAGAGCCCGGCGAGGTCGGCGGTGAGCCGTTCGGGCAGCGGCGGTTGGTCGGAGTCGTTGGTTTGTCGGCGTCGATTTCGCATGGTTGGGGGTGGATCCTCCATGTAGTGCAGCGCGCCGGCGGGGTGGAAGGTTCAGTGGGGGTGGTGGACTTCTCAATGGGAAGACCGAGAAGGATGCTTGGTTCGCTGATTGCCCGCCAGAGCCGGCGGCTGAGGGAAGGGGCTATGAATCGAAGTATCGCCGGGTTCGCTCGTCTCTTCGCAGGGTGGCCAGGGCGTTGTGCAGGCGGGACTTGACGGTGCCGAGGGGGATTTCCAGGGCCTGGGCCACTTCCGCCAGGCTCATCTCATCAACGAATCGCATCAGCAGAACCTCGCGCTGGGCCTCCGGCAGAACGGCCAGTACCGCCGCGAGGTCTGAGCGGTCCAACGCGAAAGCCGAAGGCGGGGCGGTCAGGCTTGTTTCGATCCGTCGCGCGGCACGATCTTGTTTCTGCCGTTGACGCAAAAAGTTGATGGAAAGGCTTCGAACAATCGGGTAGAGAAAGGTCGTCATCCGCGCGGTCAACGCCAGGTGCGGGACCCGATTCAGCAGGTAGGCGGACGTGTCTTGCAGCACGTCGAGAGCGTCGTGCTGATCGGCAGTGAAGCGATATGCCAGTCGCACGATCCAATCGCGATATCTGAAATATAGCGCATCGAAGGCCGTCTCGTCTCCGCGATTGATCGCATCGACGAGTTGCTCGTCCGTTCGCCAATCGACAGGGGGCGGCTGACCCACGGTAACGTCCCGGCAGTGGAGAAACGATGCAACCGGTCCATCTTACCCAACCGGGCCGGATGGATTGCGGGTAAGACCTCAACCGTCATCGAGGAGTCGGCGTTCGTGGATCGGTCGATAAATCAGGATGTACAACACCACTGCCATGGCGGCAACGCCGGCACCGCCGAACCAAAGGGCGTCGGCCCCCAGGCGGGCCAGAACTTCGCCACCGAGCGGAGGCCCCAACATCATCGCGGTCGCAAAAGACATGTTGAACACACCCATGTACCGACCCCGAAGTGAAAGCGGCGCCAAGTCGGCGACGACGGCCGAGGTGAACGGAAACTGCATCATCTCGCCGAGGGTCCAAACCGCGACGGCCCCGGCAAAGTGCCAGGGATGCGAGGCCAGCGCGTTGAGGCAGAACCCTGCACCGATCGTCATTGTGCCGACGATAATGATCTTCATGCGATCGAATCGGCAGAGCACTGCGGTCAGGGGCAATTGCAACAGAACAATGAGCAGGCCGTTCAACGAGATGACGTAACCGTATGTTTCCGCCTTGATCCGAAGGGATTGGAGAAAAATCGGAAGGGTTGAAAAGCTCTGAACAAAGACGGCCCCCACGAGGATCGTGCTGGTGCAGAAGAGCACAAACGGCCAGTCGCGAACGACGTGGAGGGCGGCCTGGCCTGCGGAAATAGTGGGCTCCGCCGAATCTCCGGAACCGTTGGGCTCAACCGCGGCAGCCAGTGGACTCCGCGCCGGCAACGTTTCTGCGACGGCCAGCAAGATAATGAAAGCGTAGATGCTGGTGGTCAAAGCGTCGCCCCAAAAGAGCAAAGAGAAGGAATAGCTCGCCAGCTTCCCACCGACCGCCGCACCACAGGCAAAGCCCAGGTTAATCGCGACGTACATCAGGCCGAAGGCGTGCGGGCGCTGCTTCGGGCCGACCAAATCCCCGATCATGGCAGAGGCCGCGGGCCGGTATGCGTTGATGAGAACGGCATAGCAGAAGATCGCGACCATGATGGTGGCGCGCGATTGCAGCGAACCGAACAGCGCCAGTATCGCCGCCCCGCCGAAGAGACTGACGAGCATCACCACGCGCCGACCATAGTGATCGGCGAGATGCCCGCCAAGCAGGGATGCGACGATCGAACCGGCCCCGAAGATGCCCATGCATCGGGTGGCAAACGTGATTCCAAAGCCGAGCTGCTCGCTGAGGTAGATCGTCAGGAAGACAACAAAGAAGGATCCGGCACGGTTGATGAGCGTACCGAAACACAGGACGTGGACGGCGCGGGGAAGTTCTCGGTATTGTTTCCACATGAGAGGAATATGGTCGGCTCGGGATCAGCGGAACGAAAGAAGGGGAGGCTACTGCGGCCGGCCGGCTTTGGCAATGGAAGGGCTCCGAGGCTCAAGCCGGTGTGGGTGAAATGCACGGATCGCTGACGCGGATGGCCGGGGGTGACCTAATTCTCGCAATCGTCGATCACGCCGTTGTCGTTGCTATCCGACTCGCATTCATCGGGAATGCCGTTGGCGTTGCAATCGAGGGAACACGAGCGCTCCCCCCAATTCTTGATGACGATGTTTGAATACACTCTCGTCAAGCGACGGTCGAGAAACGAGGCCTGGATCATGTCGACACCGATCCCGCCGGCGCCCACGTAGCCGAAGGTCGTCTTGCCGGAGGCATCGGTGACATCCGGCCCCGGAATCGGCCCCGGCGGCTCGGTCAGAGTGCGGTTGGGCCCGTCCAATATGACGAAATCGACGAATACGCCCGCGATCGGCGCGCCCTCCGGGTCCATGACCATGGCCGTCAAGCTATGCCTGGTGTTCACCTCATGAACCGCGTTGTCCGGGCTGAGTGTGATTTGGGTGGGAAGCGGAAAACCGGCGCCCTCGATGGTGATGGCCGGAGTTTCCGGCTGCTCCTGGCAGATATCGCATTCATCCGGGACGCCGTTTTCGTTGCAGTCGGTGGCGCAATCCTCCACTGCCGGGTCGCAGAAGAACGGCCCGCCGAAGCTGGAGTTGTTGTTCATGTCAATCTCGCACTCGTCCGGGATGACGTTCTCATTGCAGTCGAGGCTCGTGCCGTTCTGGATGTCCAGGTCATCCGGGGTTTCGTTGTGGTTGCAGTCGATGATGGGCGGAGGTAAAAGTGCCGTGGCGTCCGGAGGGGGAATCACCAGGACCAGGGTTTCGCCGCCGAAGAAGTCCAGGCCGAAGCGGTATTGCGCCTGGATCAGCATGTCCCCCGACTGGATGAAGCCGCCGATCGGCAGCGCCGCATCGTTGGCCACCTTGGCGACGACCATGATGTCGTCGGTCAGCGTCCGAATGACTTCGGTGGTCGATTCGCCCCCTTCGGGCGGCAGCAGGCGATCGGTGCGCCGGACCTCTTCGGGCCCGAGGTGGTAGACCGCCAGCACGCTGGCCTTCAGACCGGACTGGTTCTCGATGCGGAGGCGAACACCGGCGTTGGAAAACCCGACCAACCCGCCATTCAACAGCGCGTCGAATATGGGGCAGCCCGCACCACCAAGAACGCCGACGACGGCGCACAGCAGGCAAGCGCTGGTGATCCTGGCCACATGGCGCATTGCGATAAACCTCCTCCTCTTCCGCAGTCCCGCGGCGCACACAACGACCTGATTTCCCCTCGATGTGGGCACCCACTGTGATTGTATGCCTCCACGCGCGGCGCGTACAGTGTCATGGGGACGAAAGTTGGGAGCTTGGGACGGGAGACCTCGCCCCGGCCGCCGCCCGATAACGGGGCACAGCACAGCCACGGCCTCCGCAGGGCCAACTCTTACCGGCGATGCCCGGGAACCGAGACGGCTCGACTGCGCCAGGTCCAACCGCGGAAGGCAATTTACGGGACGGGCTGCTGTGTGAGGCGGCGTGTGAGGAGGATGCTTCCCGCAACGGCACAGGCGGTTGCGATGCCCACGAGGACCAGACAGGGAACCATGATGCCCGTGAAACCCTCGTTGCGGATCAGGGCGATGAAGCCGTCATAGGACCAGCCGTTGATGGTGAACATGCCAAACGGCTGCATGTAATGGGGCATGACAAAACGGGGCACCATGCTGCCGCCGATGGCACTCATCGCCAGGATGATCATGGTGCCGAATGCATCGAGTTGTTCACTGGTCCGGCAAAACGCGGCCAGGAACATGCCGAAGGCCGTGGTGGCCATGCAGGTCGCCAAGGTCAGCACAACGAGGCCGCCGGCAATGGCCCAGATGGCCACGCCAAAGACCAGCCAAGCATAGACGTACATTGAATAACACTGAATCATCGCCACGACGAGGGCGGACGACATCTGCCCCAAAAGGACGTGGTGAGGCCGGACCGGGGCGGCCAACAGGCGACGGATTTCTCCATCGCGCAGCGCATCCAACAGGCTACGGGCGGCACCGATCCCACCAAAGAGAATGAACATCGGTACGATGCCGGCCAGAAAGGTGTGCCTGGCGTCGATGGTCATTCGCCTGATGGAAACGCCCTTTTGGTTGACTTCGATCAACATGCGCTCGGGCTCGGTGGTTGAGTCGTCCTTGTGGCCGTCGGAGGATTGGTCGAAGTTCAGCTTGGCTCCGAAGCGCTCGAACAGCGCCCTGCCCGCAGCCATTTGAAGGATGCCAGTGACGATTTTTGCCTCCATCGGTTGCGTTTCGTCGAAGTACATGTCCACGCCTTTGTGCAAGGATGATGAGAGCATGTCCGGCGCGGTGGCATAGCCCTCTGGAATCACGACCGCAACTCGGAAGACGCCCCGTTTGCGAATCAACTCTTTGGCCGATTCGGCGGTCAGCAGCGGCGCGGCTGCGTCCTCGTTCTCCGTCCGCACGACCACGACGTTGTTGGCCTCCAACATCTCGATCAGCTTCCCGGATGCGACGGTCTGGTCCTGATCAACGACTGCGACACGGAATGGCCGACCCGCAGGCCCGGAGAAGATCAGCGTAAAAACCGTGTACAGCACAATACCGGGCAACAGCAGCACGGCCACGATGGCCCGCATACGGGAGAGGACCCGCAATCGAACCGCGGCGAGGATGAGGATGATTCGCAGGGAACGCATCGGCGTCTAGTCTCGCAAGGTTCGGCCGGTCAATTCGAGAAAAACGGTTTCCAGGCTCGGCTCGTGGAGGCTGATTTCCTTGACCTTGATCCCGGCCTTGTCCGCGGCATGGACCACTTCAAGGAGAGAACAAGTCGTGTCCGCCAGGTTAAGCGTTAGAGAGTTTTCATCGCGCGTCCACGAAACCTCGCCGAGCCTTCGGGCCAGATCGGCAGCGGCCTCATCCGAGAGTTCCTCCGCACCCAGGGCAACGTCGCGCCGAGCCTTGATGGAATGGACCAACTCTTCCAGCGTGCCGATCGCGAGGATTTTGCCGTGGTCGATGATGGCGGTGCGCCGGCAAAGCCGCTGGGCCTCTTCCATGTAGTGTGTCGTGTAGAGGACGGCTCGGCCCTCGGCGGCGAGCCCTTCGACGATCTGAAAAATGTAGGCCCGGGCCTGTGGATCGACGCCCGCGGTCGGCTCGTCCATCAACAGCAAGGCCGGTTTGTGCAACAGAGCGCCTGCGATGTTCAATCGCCGCTTCATGCCGCCTGAGAATGTCGACACGAAATCGCCGGCGCGGTCGGCCAGCCCCATGGCCTCCAGCGTCTCGGCGACGCGATCGGCCAGCACGCGGCCCTTCAGGTCGTACAGCCGGCCGATCAGCCTCAGGTTTTCTGTGGCGGTCAGCCGCTCAGCGAGACTGATTTCCTGGGGAACGTAGCCGATTCGGCGTTTGTATTCGACGGACGAGCTCGCGCTGGTGCCGTTGATTGAAACCTTGCCGCCGTCCGGAGTCAGAAGCGTGGCAATGATATCGATCGTGGTCGTCTTGCCCGCGCCGTTGGGGCCAAGGAGCCCGAAGATTTCTCCGGCCTCGATCGTAAAGCTGACGCCATCGACGGCTCGGATATCGCCGTATGACTTGTGCAGATCGAGAACGCTCAATGCCGGCAACGTGCCGCTCCTCTCACCGAAACCCGGTATCATATCGCCTTGCCGCACAACGGCATCCTCACACCCTATTCGAGGCGTGAGTTGGAGAACAGAGTAAGCTTGATGGATAAGAAGAACGACGCCGCACCGAGGCGCTTGCGACCCCGGGCAACGGGCAGAAACCAGGATGCCGACACCTGAGATCATTCGGGCGCTACGCGACCTGCGGCTGACTTTCGGCCGACGGCCGCGTACCGCAAAACGCCGGTGGTTGAAGCAAGCGGTTCGCGAGCCACTCAACGATGCGCGAATCCTGCGCGATTACCACGACACGCTGCTTTTCATGGCCGCCTATCCTGACAACCCTGAACTTCTGCGCATGGTGACCGCGGAGTTGAAGCGCGTCGGCCGGGCGGCTCGGCAATTCTCCCGAACGGCGAAGCCGCGGACCGTCGCCTGCCTGCGGGACACGGGCATGGCCGGAACGGAAATGACCTGCGCGTTTTCGCTGGACATGGCGACCTGGCTGGCGAAAGCGTTTCCGGGCCAGGTGGAGTTGGATTGGGACGACGATTCCGCCGGTTCCGAGCTGGACGAATTCCTGTCGTTTCTGACGTGCAGCGTCGAACGCGACGGGCTACTGAGTGATCGCCTGACGACTCGGGAATGGGTGCGATCTGCCCGAGGCGACGGCTCGCAAAGCGATTTGGCCTGGTTGGCGGAGCAGTTCCACCATCTGGACGCCTTGCCAGCGCTTCGGGAGCAAGCGTATGAAACACTCGATCTCAAAGTGCGCTGGCGATTGGGGCTGGGGGCGGCCTCCAGGACGCTAGTTCGCTTTCCGCCGCGGCGCACTTTCTTTCAAGAGGCAGCGCTGAACCGCGCGGTCGATCTTCGGGAATGGATGGCCCGACCTCTGCCCGGGCCGCATCAAGTCTCCGTCGCCGAAGCCCGACCGTTGCTCGACGCCTGCCGTGTGACGCTATGCGCCCGCCATCGCGAAATCGACACGTTGAGCTATGTCAATGAGCGTGAAGTCTCGCACTTTCAACTGGAGCGCGGCATCGACGTGACCGTCTTCGGTATGAGGCCGGATCGGCGATTGCCCATCGAGAGCTACTTCGGCTTCGTCGTCGCTCGAAACCGGGTGCCGGTGGGCTACGGCGGTGGTTGGGTCTTCCTCGATCGCTCCGAGATAGGCGTCAACGTCTTCGATGAGTTTCGCGGTGGAGAATCGGCATTTCTCTTTGCCCAGGTGATGCGCGTTTATCATCAATGCTTTTCGGCGCGGCGTTTCTTCGTTGATCCCTATCAGTTCGGCGCCGACAACGCCGAAGCCATCCAGTCGGGAGCCTACTGGTTTTACGACCGCCTGGGGTTTCGCCCTGTAGACAGGAAGACACGCTCACTGGCCGATCTGGAACGTGAGAAGCGCAGCCGTCTTCAATCTTATCGCTGCCCGACACGGGTCTTGCGGCGCTTGGCGAGGTCGAAACTGGTCTTCGATCTGGACGCCGCGGCGCCGGAACACTTGGAGGACGTCAAGCTCTCGGACATCGGCCTGGCTGTGACGCGCTGGATAGGGTCGCGGTTCAATGGCGACCGCCGGGCCGCCCAGCGATGGTCATGCCGCCGGGCCATACGAGCATTGGGCGTGCGCGACATGGCCTGTTGGCCGGGAGAACAGCAGGAGTCTTTCTGCCGAATGAGCGTGCTGCTCGGCCCGATGGCCGGGTTATCGACATGGCCGGCGGCTGACAAGGCGGCACTGGTGCAAGTCATGCGGGCCAAGGGTGGTGTTTCGGAACGCAACTATGTTCGGAAGTTGCGCAGTCATGCGAGGCTGCGGGCCGGCTTGGCCGACCTCGCACAGGGCAGGTAATCCTGGATCGGCCAAGGTTCTCCCGGCGCGGCCGTGACGGAGTGCTCCCCATCGGGTCGCGGCCAAACGGGGTTGACGAGCGATCCTCCTTGCGAAGCCGGGGGCCGAGGGGATAGCCGGGAACTCATGCCTTCACGATCTTGTGCCGTCCGGACCGCACGCAAGCGGTGGCGTTGCGCGTATCGATGACCAGCTTGCTGTTTTTCACGATCATGTCGTAGTCGTAGGTTGAATGGTCCGTCGCGATGAGCACGGCATCGTACTTCTTGAGCGACGCGGCGGTGAGGCGCACCGACTTCATGCGAAGGTCGTGCTCACGCCCCTTGTGTGTCCTGGGGATGTGCGGATCATTGTAATCGACCTTCGCGCCCCGGTGCCGCAAGAGCTCAATGAGTTCGATGCTCGGGCTCTCACGCAAGTCGTCGACGTCCTTCTTGTAAGCCAATCCAAGCACCAGAATCTTCGAACCATGGATCGGCTTCTTGTGGGCATTCAAGGCCAGAGCCAGGTGGTTAATGACGTATTCCGGCATGCCCGTGTTGATCTCGCCGGCGAGCTCAATGAACCGCGTCGGTTCGCCGTATTGTCTGGCCTTCCAGGTGAGATAAAACGGATCGATCGGAATGCAGTGACCGCCCAGGCCGGGCCCGGGATAGAATGCGGAAAAGCCGAACGGCTTGGTCTTGGCGGCATCGATGACTTCCCAAACGTCGATGCCCATCTTGTCGAAGAGCATCTTCAGCTCGTTGACCATGGCGATGTTCACGCACCGATAGACGTTTTCGACGATCTTGGCCGCCTCAGCAATCTCACAATTCGCAACCGGAATCACGCGGCTGATCGCGCTGGAGTACAGCGCCACGGCCAGCCGTTTCGCGGCGGCACCGTATCCGCCGACAAGCTTGGGGATGGTTTCCGTCGAGAAATCGACACGGCCCGGGTCTTCCCGCTCGGGGCTGTATGCCAGGAAGAAATCCCGCCCGGCCTTCAGGCCGCTGCCTTCTTCGAGAATGGGCCTGAGCAGGTCGCGCGTGGTCCCCGGATAGGTCGTCGACTCCAGCACCACGAGTTGATCCCGGCGCAGGGTCTTGGCGATCGCCCGACCGGTCGATTCGACGTAGCTCATGTCCGGGTCGCGCGTCGGCGACAGCGGCGTGGGGACGCAAATGATCAGCGCGTCGGGCTTCTTGAGCTCTCGCATGTCGGAGGTTGCTCGAAACCGCTTGGAGGCCAGCAGCGTTCTGATCTCTGAATCGGGAATGTGGCCGATATAGCTCTTGCCGGCGTTGAGCATGCGGATCTTGTTGGGGTCAACGTCGAAACCGATGGTCCGGTAGCCGGCGCCGCCGAAGGTGCGGGCCAGGGGGAGACCGACGTAGCCCATGCCCATCACGCCGATCAATGCACGTTTGTCTCGAATTCGCTTCTCAAGCTTCGCGATGTCCAACGAGTCGCTCCTACACGGGCACTGGGCCCGAACCACTTTGAAATGCCTCTCTCGATTCAGGCCAAGCGAGTCCGATGCCCGTGCTTACTTCCCGAATTCGCCGTCGAGCCGCGTGCCAGGGGCGACAGGGTCCGACATTAGATCGTACCCGAGGATTGCGGGCAAGGCTGACAAAGGGCCGGCGCCGTGCCGTGCGACGCAGGAATCGGCTCATATCTGAAGCGCCGATCTGCCGAAAACTGCATGAGAAAGCCACTGGCTGGACCGGGGCCCAAGCTGCGGTTCGGCACGGTCGCGGAGCGTCCCCATGTTCGATCTCAGTTGGCGCTGGTTCGGAGACATTCATTATCTGGTGAGTGACCAGTGGGCGGGGGTGATTTCGACGATCGCGGCGGTCATCTGCGGCGCCTTGATCGGCGCCGAACGCCAGCGGGCCGAAAAGCCGGCGGGCATGAGAACTCTGATCCTCATCTGCCTCGGCTCGGCCATCTTCACGCAGGCGTCGATCCTCATCGTCGGGACGGCAATGATCGGCGATCGCGGCCGGATCGCCGCGCAGGTCGTTTCCGGCATCGGTTTTCTGGGTGCCGGTGCAATCATTCGCGAGCGCGGGCTGGTCATCGGCGTCACCACCGGAGCCGGCATCTGGGCGACGGCCGCGGTCGGCGTCGTACTCGGCAGCGGTCACATCGCCGCGGGCTTATTCTTCACGATTCTCATCCTCATCACCCTCACCGCCGCCGGGGCCATCGACCGCTTCATCATGGGCCCCTGCCGGTATGAAACGCTCCACTTGATTTTCGATCCCGCAGACGGCAAGACGCGGTACAAGATTCGGGCCATCCTGGACAGTCACCAGCACGACCTCGATGTGCGTTTTGAGGAACCCGCCGAGGGGCGCCAGGCTGTGGCCATCCAATTCTGCTCCACCCACCGCGATCACCGCACATTCCTGTCCGCCTTGATCGGGCTGCCGGGTGTGCTGCACGCCTCAGACGATTAGAAAACCCCGTATAGCTCCTATCAGGACTGATAAAGGCGTCCGTGTAAAAACGGCAATGCCAGCCGTTTCACGCCCTGGTCGAAGACCGTCGCCGTGAATTCGTGCTTTCTCGCCGGAACTGTTCCGGGTGGACCGAGAAGCGCTGCCGATTCTCCTGAACTCGCCACGTCGCCTCGGGTAACGGGCCGCCGGGCGCACGGACACACTGGGACCGAGACGGGAGGTACATCATGTTCAGACCCCGCAACAGGGATGACCGATGGCGTGGATTGCGCGCGGTCGGGTGCGCGGGATTTGCCCTGGCTGGAGGTGCTTTGTTCGGCTTCCTGGCGTGGCAGCCCCGTGCGGATCAGGATACATCGGCGCCACCCAGGGGAGAGAATCGCCTCACCGCGGCCGATGGTCGATCAGCCAATGCAGCACTGACAAACTCCTTCAATCGGCACCGCGGCCCAGGCTCGCAGGGTGTGGCAACGATCAAACCCAAGGAAAGACCCGAAGCCTCAGAGGCCAGGGTCGATGCGGCACTCGATTCCGCCAACAACCAACGAGGAAGCGTCGCGACAATCACCGAGGTCTCGGGCAAATCCAACCCCTTGGCGAGCCCGCGTGGACCGCCTTGAGATGCGTCACGTCACGCGCAGGAGGCCCAAGTCCTTACTTCGCCCGCCGTCCGTCCGAAGTCATACCTTGACAGTGCCAAGGCAAACCTCGCCCACTTCCACAAGCCCCTTCGCCGCTTCCAACGCTCCATCGTTGCTCCGACGGGCAAAGGGGGCGACAGATTCGCATGAAAATGCCGTTGGCAGGCTTGAGCAATCGGCTTATAGTCCCACTCGGCGCGACGCCCCGGTGTGCCTGCTGCACTCTGGCAATGGAGGCCAACTTCGCCCACCCTACAACCGAAAGGAGTCGGACCGTGCAATCAAGAATCATCACGCTTTGCTTCGCGGCTTGTCTGGCAGCCATGCCCTTCGCCTGCCAAAAGCCGGAACAACCACTGCCTCTCGGCCAGATCGAGAAGGACTACGACCGCCCCCTGCCGCCGGGCCAGTTCGCCCTGCGAAAACTTACGGATACGTCCATGTATCCGAAGTTCGGCGATGGCTGGTATCGGGCCAAGGGGCTCGGCCTGCGTGAAGCCGTACAACACAGTATCGATTATCTCGGCGCGCCTTCCAGCAAGAAGTATTTTCCGATCGGCCCCATCAGCCACGAGAAAGTTGTGGAAAGCCTCACGTTATTCATTGACGTGCTCGACCAGGCAAACAGTCCTCAGGCGCTGGACGACTTGATTCGGCAAAACTTCGACGTGTATATCTCAGTAGGCTACGACAATGACGGCACGGTCCTCTTCACCGGCTACTACTCGCCCATTTTTGACGGAAGCCTGACACCGACGGAGCAATTCCGATATCCGCTCTACCGACTGCCGCCGGAAATCCAGAAGGATGAAAACGGCGAAGTTGTCGGTGGGCCGTGGCAAACTCGACAGGAGATCGAACAGAGCCACATGCTTGACGGGCAGGAAATCGCCTGGGTGGGTGACCGGTTCGAGGCCTATGTCGTCACCGTGCAGGGATCGGGTTTCATTCGCCTGCCTGATGGCACGCTGCACGAGATCGGCTACGCGGGCCACAACGGGCACGAGTACACCCCCATCGGTCGCATGTTGGTCGCTGACGGAAAGATCGACCGCCACCGGCTCTCGCTCGCAGCGATGATCCGGCACTTCAAGCAGTATCCGCAGGACCTCGACCAATACCTCTACCAGAATAAGCGGTATGTCTTTTTTCAGGATTCCAAGGGCGGACCGTATGGATGTCTGGGCAAGCCGGTGACGAGCTTTCACAGCCTCGCCACGGACAAGGACATCTTCCCCAGGGCCGCGCTGACCTTCCTCGACACGCGCATCCCGCAGGAGTCCGGCTCAAAAATGCAGACGTATCGCAGCTTTGCGCTGGACCAGGATCGCGGCGCCGCCATCCGCGCGCCGGGTCGATGCGACATCTACATGGGCGTCGGTGACGCGGCCGGACAGCGGGCAGGCTTCACCTATAGCGAGGGCAAGCTCTACTACCTGTTTGCCAAGGACGGCATCACAACGGCTGAGCCTCTTGCCGCCGGCGAGGTGGACGGCGGCGGCCGCATCGAACCGGACCTCGGCAGACGCCGATAGCCGCGCCAAGTGCGCCGCGTGACGCTTGGCCGCGACCCAACGCGATCCGTTCGGGCGGGGCACGGGCTGCTAAGAATCCGACCGCGCTTCACGCACCCGCGCTTCCTCGACGATCGACAGGAACAGCGCCTGTTCGACCTCCGTCAATTCCCGCTGGCGGCGGGCCATGACCTTGCGGGCCACGGCCAAGGCCCGCTGCGGGTCGTTGTCCTGCGAGCCTTCGTCGATCAGCCAACTGAAACTCGGGACAAACTGCGGCACGTACCGGCTCACAAAGACGTTCGATGCGAAACCGATGACACAACCCGTCGGAAGGCCCACGTTGATGCCGGTCTTGGTGTGGTCGCCGATGGTTGAACCGACGAACATCGACTCGCTGTCGACGAGCCGCCCATTGATGGGGACGCGGACGGAGCCGTAGGTGTTCTTCAGGTCGCTGGTGATGGTATCAGCGCCGATGTTGACCCACCGGCCGACGTAACTGTGGCCGAGGAAGCCATCGTGCTGCTTGTTAGAATAGCCCTGAAAGATGCTCGCCTCAACCTCGCCGCCGATCTTGCACACCGGGCCGATGCTGCTGCCGGCGATGTTGGCACCCGGCTGAATGAGGCATCTGTCACCGATGAAGCAGGGCCCGGTGATGGTGACGTGGGGGCCTATGGTGACGTCGTCACCGATGCAGATGGCGCCGTTTTCCGCGTCGAGGACGGCGGTTGGCTTGACGCGGCTGCCCTTGCCGACGTGAATGGCCGACTCGTTGACGAAGCAGGCGCGGCCGTCCACGTCTCCGAGCACGCCGTCGGATTGGGCCTCGAACTGCCTGACGATCTCTGACTTGTTGTGATTGACCAGTTGCCAGGGGTAGCTGATCAACAGGGCCGCGCCGGTCGGCAGATCGGTTTCGTGATGGTCAGCCAGGGCAGCCCGAAGCGTCGCCGCGTCCAACGGCGCCTTGCCTGCAAGCTGTGCTGCGGTCGCGGCATTGACTCGCGCGGCCAGCAGCACGTCGCCCTGCCAGACGGCGGAGGATTTCGGCAGGTCGAACTGGCGCCGGACCAGGAGGCGCCCGTTGATCCAGAGTTGATCCCCATCGGCCGGCGCCTGATTGACCGGTCGAGATTGCCGCTCCGCCACGGCCGGGGCGATGGCGGGCCGAACGAGCAGGGCATCGGCAACCTGACCAAAGGCCGCTTCGATCTTGTCCAAGAGCGCGTCAAACCCACAGCGCAGGTCGAACGTCGCCCGGGCATAGACCAATGGCAACAGATTCACGTAACCGGCGTCTTCAAAGATGATCATGCGCATCGCGGCATCCTACTACTGCAACGACACCGGGTCCACGTCAATCATGACGCTTTTGACTCCCGCCCTCAGCGCGCCTTCGTCCTTGAGGACGTCCATGGCGGACATCATGGCATCGGCCGTGTCGAATACCAGGAGCACGTCATAGCGATAGCGGTCGCGAATGCGGGCGACAGCCGCGGGGGTGGGATCGAAGATTCGCGCGGGAATGCCCCGCTTGGCGAGAAGGGCTCGCAGCCGCTTGGCCAAGGCGTCGGCTGCAAGGCGCAGCCTGGTCATGCGAGAATCGGCCACGACGATGCGGACCATCCGCGTGAAAGGGGGCAGGCCCTCCTCGCGCCGGCGGGCGAGTTCCATCTTGGCGAAGCCCTCAAAGTCTCCGGCCACGGCGTGGCGAATGGGAGCGGTGTCGGCCGCGAAGGTCTGCACAAGAACCTCACCGGCCGTCTGGCCGCGACCGCTGCGGCCGGCCACCTGCAAGACCAGTTGAAACGTCCGCTCCTCACTGCGGAAGTCGTCCAGGGCCAGCGCCGTATCCGCACTGATCACGCCGACGAAAGACACGAACGGAAAGTCCAACCCCTTGGCGATCATCTGCGTGCCGACCAGAACGTCAAACTCGCGTCGCTCAAACGCCTCCAGCATTTCTGCATAGTCCGCGGCGCTGCGCATCGCATCGGCATCGATGCGCCGGATGCGGGCCGTGGGAAACTTCTCCCGAAACTCCGCCTCGACGCGCTGCGTGCCCATGCCGAAACGGACAAGATTGCCACCGCAGCCGGTGGTCTGGCAGCGATTGGGAATCGGTATTCGGGTATGGCAGTAGTGGCAGTGGGCCAGCTCGGTCGTGGCGTGAAAGACCATGTGGACCGAGCAATGCGGGCAGACGATCACCGTTCCACACCGGGCACAGTGAAGGTAGCTGGCGAACCCGCGGCGGTTAAGCAAGAGAACTGCCTGCTCATTCCTCTCCAGCGTGCGAGTCAGGTGCATCTCCATCGCGCGCGAGAGAAGATGGACGCCGCGCCGCGCCCGATGCTCAACGCGCATGTCCACCAGATGCACCACGGGCATGGCCAGGCCGCGAACACGGTGCGGGAGGCGGACGAGATGATAGTGCTTGCGGCGCTGGAGGTTGCTCCACGTCTCCAGTGACGGCGTGGCTGACCCGAGCACGACGGGAATGTTTTCAAGGTGCCCGCGTTTGATCGCCACGTCGCGCGTGTGGTAGTGGGGAGCGGCCTGGCTCTTGTAGCTGGGCTCGGCCTCCTCGTCGACGATGATGGCGCCGAGATTCGGGCAGGGGGCGAAGACGGCGCTGCGCGTGCCGATGACGACGGGGACGTCGCCGGAGGCCACCGCGGTCCAGGTCCGCGACCGTTGAACCTCGCTCATGCCGCTGTGAATCGTGGCGACCCGATCGAATCGTTCCTGAAGCCGGCGGACGGTCTGGGTCGTCAGGGCGATCTCCGGGACGAGCATGATGGCCTGGCGCCCCTGGGCCAGGACGTGGCGGATGACGCGAACATAGACTTCCGTCTTTCCGCTGCCGGTCACGCCGTGGAGCACGAACACGGAAAACGTCCGATCCTCGACCGCCGGCGTGATCTGCCTGATCGCTGCACGCTGATCATCGTTCAACTCGAAGTCAGGCTCGTGTCGCTCAACGCCGCCATCGGCCGGTGCGATCGGCTCCAGTCGCGTCTCGATTTTCAAGACGCCTTTCTTCTCCAATGCCCGGACCACGGCCGGCGTGCAATCGGCCGCTTCGCAGCATCGGTCAACGGTGAGGCTGCCGCCTGCGCTGCGGAGGACCTCCAACACGCGCGTTTGTTTCCTGGAAAGAGTTGCGAGTTGCGAGTTTCTAGTTTCTAGTACATAGCGCACCTTTCTCCAGCCGGCTTGCCGTTTGGCGGAGGCGGGGACCATGAGGTCCAGCGTGCGGCCCAGGTGTGCGCCGTAGTACCGCGCGACCCAGCGGCCAAGCTCCAGTGCCTTGTCATCCAACAAGGGTTTCTCGTCCACCAGGCCGAGCACCGGTTTCAGTGTGGACTGCCATGGCTCGGTACTGGCCGAAAGGCAAAACGCCTTCGCCTCGCGGTCCTGCCGCCCAAAGGGAACGGTGACGCGCATGCCGGGCTTGACACGATCGGCCAATTCGGCCGGGATGCGATAGCTGTAGAGCTTGTCGACCGGCCGGAGCAAGGCCACGGAGGCCACGAGCGTCGTACGGACTTCCGGCGCGTCCAAGAGAGACGGCGTTTCTCGTTTCGCACTCGATCGAGCCACGTGAAGCTCTCAATATGAAGCCGTTGCCAGTGCCCTGCGTATCTGTGCGGGAAAGCTGCCCACTTCTGTCATCTCGATTCTCGGCCGGGGTATTGTATCCGTTCCATCGGGCCTGATCGCGTCTGCCCCGATGAAGCAAGCGCCAACCGGGGAGAAACCGGCAACCCCTGGCTACGAGGATTGACCGGCGGAGCCCTTGCCGAAGAACCTGGGCGGCGCGCTCAATGTGTAGATGTGAGTTTCGGCGGCGATGGCGCGGCGGAGGTGGGCGGGCAATTGGCACATGCCCAGATGCGTCGTGCCGTCAAACATCTGAAGGCCGCCGTTGGTCTTCTCTTGCAAGACGCGGTCGATCTCCTCGGGCTTCGGTCGTGGATCAATCGGCGAGTCGGCAGCGAGGGCGAAACTCCAGGGCGAGGCGTAGGTCGGGACGTACGACACATAGGACTGCACGCCGGCAAACACCTTCGAAAGCGTGTGATTCAGGCGAACGTGCATGCGCATCTCGGCCGGGCCGACCGGGCCCGCCTGCACCACGAAGGCGCCGCCCGGCGAGAGAACCGATTTTGCCTTCTCGAAGTATTCCCTGGTGAACAGCTTGAAGGACGGTCCCTCTTCGATCGGGTCCGACAGGTCGGAGATGATCACGTCCCATGTTGCCGTGGTGTTATCGAGAAAGTCGAGGGCATCGCAGATGATCACTTCAAGCCGCGGGTCGTCGAAGCAGCCTTGGTGCATTTCCGTCAGGTGTTTCTTGCAGGCCTCGACGACTTCACCGTCGATGTCAATCATCGCGACGTGCTCAACGGTCTTCCAGCGCAGCACTTCGCGGGCCGTCGCCCCCTCCCCGCCGCCGAGGATAAGCACGCGCTTCGGCGAGCCGGCCTGAAGCATGGCCGGATGAACCAGCGGCTCGTGATACAGAAACTCATCACCGGTGCAGGACTGCCATTTTCCGTCAAGGACCAGGGCCTTGCCGTAAGCCCCGGTGCGGACGATGTACATCTCCTGAAACGGCGTCTTGCCGTAGGCGAGGACATCGGTGATGCCGTGGGCGTAGACGTCCCAGGGCGTGATGTACTCGTTCATCCAGAAGTCAGCGCCGAGTTCACCGCCGGGCATGACAAAGTCTCCTCCGCTGAAGCGGGCCATCTCCGGGTGGAGCCGGGGGATCAGCGGGCGCCGCGCTCCTCGATTGTCGTTGTGGTCCGCACAGCGGACCCTACGTGCTGATGCAAAACACCGGCTAGACGGAGGCAGGACATTGGGTCCTGGAGACTCCGGCAATCGGCGATCGAGCTGCCCTGCCGGGGGCGAAGCCGGTACCGCGCGTCAGTTTCGTCATCGAATGACGGCCGGCCCGCAGGGCGTCGACCAAATGAAGGCAGGCGGCCTCGGCGTCGGCCCGCTCACCGCAAGTGAACACATCGCAGGCGGCGTAGCCGTGTTCGGGCCAGGTGTGGATGGAGATATGCGACTCCGCCAGCAACCCCAGGGCCGTGACGCCCTGCGGCGCGAACTGGTGCGAAACTTCGCCAAGCAGTTCGGCGTTGCCGTGGTCAACGGCCTCGCGCAATGACTGGGTGATAAAATCCCGGTCATTCAGCAGGTCAAACGGACAGTCATATAACTCCACCATGCAATGTTTGCTGATCGTTTCCAACGTGCCATGCCCCGTTATGATGAGGAGCGCCGACCCAGGGCAGGCCGGGCGCCAATTCGATTGTCCTTGGATTCTTGGATTTTCAGCGACCCCACGGTCGCCAAGAGTACGCTTGTGAGCAGGGTGTTATACAGGGAAACCGGGTCGGAACGCAAAGACCATCAATCTGTGAAGAAATGCGGCTCTCGGCGGGCCTCGAAAAACGGGATGCTCTCGGCGAGACGGGGCGAACAGAATCGTCACGGTCGATCCCCGACCGGGATCTGCGCCGTGCGTGACTATGCCCGCTGAATGATCTGTCGGTTGTACGCGGCGATGATATCGCCTCGGCTGAGGATGCCGGTAATGTGTCTGGGATCCTTCTCGGCCACGACGACGAGTTCGTTATCATCCCTCTGCACGAGATTGTTCACCGCCGCGAGGAGCGAGTCATCCTCGGTCACGGTCACGGCGGGCCGCTCAATGTCACGGGCGATGATCAAGTCCGCCATGCCGGCCTCGGTGATGATACGACGGATGTCCGCTGCGTCGATGACGCCGGTAAGCTTTTGATCGTCATCGACGATCGGGAAGCAGGCTTGAGAAGAATGGGTGTAGCGCTTCAGGAGTTCGGAGAAGTTCATGTCTCCGTTGACTGAAACGAGATCGCTGCCTGCCCGCCGGACGAGGGCCTGGCCGACGGTCATCTTTCGGAGCAGAGCACTCGCCATGTTACCCAGCTTGCTGGGCGCGTCGAGGCGCGTGGACAATTGCTTTTCGTAGAGAGAGAAGTTGCGGCAGAGGATGAAGGAAACGATGCAGACGAGCATCGACGGGACCAGCAGTTCATAATTCCCGGTCATCTCGCTGACCATGATGATGGTGGAGATCGGCGTGTTTGCGGCGCCGGCGAAGAAGCCGGCCATTCCGACCAGGACGAATGCGCCGGGGTAGATGTCCATTGCCGGAAAGATGACCTGGCAGACAAGCCCAGTGGCGCCGCCCAGGGCCCCGCCAATGACGACCGCCGGCCCGAAGACGCCGCCGCTGCCGCCGCTGCCGATCGAGAAGGCGGTCGTGGCCATCTTGGCGAAGGCGATGATCGCCAGGAGTAACGCGGCGACGCTGAGATAGCCAATGCCGCTGGGTAGCAAGTTCTGAAGGCTCACCGCTGAGGGTAACTGCATGATCGCGGGCAGTGTTCCGGCATCATGATTGAAACAGGCCTGGATCACGCCATAGCCTGCGCCGAGTGCTTCCGGCAGGAAGAAGCCGATGATTCCGACGATGAATCCCCCGGCCGCGGGTTTGAGAGTGTTGGGAATCATCGTCAGGCGATTGAACATCAGGTGTCTGACGCCATAGAAGACGCGGACGAAGAGCATCGCTCCCAGCGCGGAGATGACGCCAAGGACAAAGTAAGGCAGCAACATCGAAACCTGGTGGAAGGCATAGCTGGGCGTGATGAACAGAGGGTGGAACCCGAAAATCGTACCAAAGATACTGTAGGCGACGATCGAGGTGACAAACGCCGGTACAAAGACTTCGTGTTCCAGGTCCGGCCCGCGATACAAAACCTCCGCGGCAAAGAGGGCACCGGCCAGCGGGGCATGGAAGATCGCTCCGATGCCCGCCGCCATTCCGGCAGCCATCAGGATGCGCCGCTCATCGGGCCCGAGCTTGAACCAACGGCCCAAGATCGAGCCGAAGCCTGAGCCGATTTGAGCGATGGGACCCTCTCGGCCGCCGGACCCACCGGTGCCGATGGTGATCATGGCGGTGATCGCCTTGAGGAAGGGTACGCGGCGACGGATGGCGCCATCCTTAAAGTGATAGGCTTCGATGGCCGCGTCGGTGCCGTGCCCTTCGACCTCGGGAGCAAACTTGAAGGCCAGCCAGCCGCTGAGGAGACCTCCGGCGGCGGGCAAGAGCAGAAGCATCCAGCGAACAGGGGAACTCCCTGCGAAGATCGAGCCAAACCGAAACAGCTCGATCGGCTCCTCATGGCCCGCGGGGCTGGGATGATAGTTGGCCAGGTAGCCCATGCAGATGGCCGTGCAAGCCTCAAGCATGACAAAAAAGCACACGGCACCGAGGCCGGCAACAAGACCCACCAGCACGCACAGGACGAGGAGCCTCGTCAGGTTCTGAAGATCGCCGCGCGTGGAGTCGGGTACTGCGTCTTGGGTGTTCATGCTCTCATACGGCGTCGGGCGACCTGCGCAAAATCTGCGGGATGCCGGTCTGAGCCGGCGACGGCCCCGTTGCTGCGAGGCCATACTTTACCATCTTGTGGCAAACCGACCACCCCCAACGCCCACGACGCTCCGCCTCGTCATTCCGGCGCACGCCGGAATCCAGACCGGGGCCCGATCGAAAGAGACCGCCATCTCGAAGAAACCCTGCATGATTCTCACGGGGATTTGCCGATAGAAAACTTGGATATGACGAGTCTGCCCGCGGGAGACTACCTAGTGAGTCTCTCCTGGGCCGCGAACGTCACTGGGCACAGTCGCAGGACTCGGGACATTCCAAGGCGCGGCCGGAACCGGCCTATGGAAGAGATAACGGGAGAAAGCGAACACCTCGTGCCCTTGGGGTAGGTCACACGTCGCGGAACGCAGAATCGCCAGTCTCGCTTCCAGTGAAATTGTCTCTGACTTCCCCCATTCGTCCGGGTGTTACATTCGTCGGCGCACCACCGCCAACGAAGCGGCCCGAGCACGGTTTGCTTCGCCGCACGCCCTCCCGGGGGAGCCATCGAGATGCCGACGTCCAAGCCTATTGTCTATGTCGTCGATGATGATCCAGCCATGCGGGAAGCATTGGGCTCGCTCATCGAAACCGTTTCCCTCGAAGTCGAATCCTTTGCTTCCGCCAACGCTTTCCTCGAGCATTACTCTCCAGGCAGGCCGTCATGTTTGGTTTTGGACGTCAGACTGCCGGGATTGGGCGGCCTCGACTTGCAGGAGATGCTGGCCGCTCGAAACGACCCCATGCCCATCCTCTTGATCACCGGGCACGGAGACGTGGCCATGGCCGTCCGGGCCATCAAGATGGGGGCCGTGGACTTCATCCAGAAGCCCTTCAATGACCAGGTTCTTCTCGACAAGATCCAGAAATCCGTTGACCTCCACCGCCGGCGTATGGAACGGCACGCCATCAGCGCGGACATCGATGAGCGCATCAAGCGACTCTCGGCACGCGAGGCGGACGTCATGGAACGGGTGGTCGTCGGCAAGTCCAACAGGACCATCGCCGCGGAACTCGGACTCAGCCCCAAGACGATCGAGGTTCACAGGGCCCACGTCATGGAGAAGATGAAAGCCACGTCTCTCGCCGAGTTGGTGCGCCTTCACATCGCCGCCGCCGCACGTCCGGAAAAACGCCCGGAATCGCCGGCAAAGACCCCGGCCAAGTCACGGGAACGTGAACTGGTGGGTTAGGCCCGATTCATCATATCTCCCGATTCTCCTGATCCTCCCAAAGTCAGTCTCACTCGCGGGGAGCCTCGGGCCGATTTCAAGCAACGGATCGCGCTGGGTCGCAGATCAGCATGAGTCGCCCGGCACGGAGAGCGTCCGGCGGGCACCCTTCGGTAAGGCGCGGAAGCCGTGTTTCACGACTCGCTCTGCGCGCAGGCCTGAGAACAGCGAGACGTCTGCTCCGGCAGCGCCATCGGGGGATCGATAATGTGCCAAGACTCAGAAGTATACAGAATCAGGCTTACCGATCAGGAGACCATGGCCATTCTGGACAGATTGGACGCGGAGCAGGCCGATAATGAGAACCATCAGCGCAGATCGCAGCGTCATCCGCTCCGAGGCATGGAGATCATCGTCAGGGTCGCCCAGAGGGGTCAGCCGCCGGTTTCTCACCTGGTCAAGACCCGCAACGTCTCACAGCACGGGGTCGGTTTCCTCAGCACGGCGGCGATGTTACCCGGCACCATGATCATCGTCCGCCTTCCCACCCAAAAGGGAAAAACGCCCGTGCAAAAAGAGGCGATTGTCCGCCGAAGCCAACTCGTGGAAGGAATGGTTTACGCAATCGGTGCAGAGTTTTGCTCGTTTGCAAAGATCATGGCCCAACAAGACCAGAAGCAACCGGCCAAGGCCGGCGGCTGATGACTTGGAGCGAGCACTGGATTCCGGCTTTCGCCGGAATGACATCGGTTCCCTACCCCGTTGCCGGCAAACCACCTCCTGAATAGTCGCCGATCAGGACCTGCTCATGGGTCGCCTTCTCCTCGCCGAACCGAACCAACCGGGCCGAATTGAAAACCACCACAAAGCTCGACGTGAAGTGCAGCACTGCGGCCACTGCGGGATTCACGACGTTGAACGCCCCCATGCATATCAATGTCACCACGAAGAGCACGCCGAAGACGAGATTCTGCACAACGACGCGCCGCGTCGCCCTGCTCAGCCGGATCAGGAAGGGAATCCGCAACAAGTCATTATTCAGCAATGCGATCGAGGCCGACTTGATGGCCACGTCGCTCCCCGCTGCCCCCATGGCCAGGCCCAGGTCGCCCGCCGCCAGAGCGGGGGCGTCGTTCACGCCGTCACCGACCATCATGACGCGGTGACCCTGCGACCGCATTTGCTCCACAAGGTCGAGCTTTTCCTGGGGCAGACAGTCGGCCTTGTACTCGGTGCAGCCCATCTCCACCGCCACCCGCTTGGCCACCGCCTGCCGGTCGCCGGTCAGCATCGCCACCCGCCTGATGCCCGCGCTACGAAGTTCCTCGACCGCCTCACGAGCGGCGGCTCGGGTCCGATCCTCCAACGCGACGATCCCCTTGAGCCGACCATTGCAAGCCACGTACAACAGGCTCATTCCCTCGGTCTGCGCGACCGCCTCAGCCATTGCCGACAGATCAATACCATGTTCCTGGAGGAAGGTTCCCCGGCCGACGAGAATCTTCGCCGACTCACTGGCGGCCGCAGCGGACTTCGTAGGGTGGGTCGTTCGACCTACCTGCTCCGAGAGAACGGCGATCACCCCCTTGCCAGGCACCTCTTCGAAACTCGCGGGCTTTACCAACGTCACGTTGGCCTCTCGCGCGGTGTCCATCAAGGCGCGCGCGGCCGGGTGATTACTCAACTGTTCCGCAACGGCAGCCCACCGGAGGAGATCGGCGCCGTCCACGCCGTCCGCCGGGATGAGCCGCGTGACCGACAATTCGCCCGTGGTCAGGGTACCGGTCTTATCGAAAATGACGGCGGTCAGGCGGCCGGCGCTCTCCAGGTGGGAAACGTCCTTGATGAGGATCCCCAAGCGGGCAGCGCAACTCAGGCCGGCGACCATCGCCGTGGGGGTGGCCATGATCAACGCGCAGGGACAACTGACGACCAGCATCGTGATCGCCCGCTGAATGCCGTTGTTGTCGCGGGTGAAGAACAGCACGAGGGCGGCCAGCATCAGAATCACCGGCGTGTACCAGACCACGTAGCGGTCAATCAGGCGCATGATGGGAATGCGCGTCCGCTCAGCCTGAAGAATGAGACTTTGCACCTGCCCAAGGGTCGTTTCACCGCTGACCTTCGTCACTTCGATCTCGATCGCACCGGTGAGGTTCGAGGTTCCACTGAAGACGTTGTCGCCGGGGCGTTTGTCGACCGGGATGGATTCGCCGGTGATGTTGGCCTGGTTGACGGTTGAATCGCCGTTGACCACCCGTCCGTCCGCCGGGATGTTCTCCCCCGGCCGGACCTGAACGATCTGCCCCTTTTTCAAGTCGACCGCCTCCACTTGCTTCAGCCCGTCGTCGGTCACGAGTCGAGCGGTCTTGGGCGTGAGCTTGATGAGTTCTTCAATGCTGGCGCGAGCCCCGATCGCGGTACGGGTCTCCACCAACTCAGAAAGCAGGAGAAAGAAACCAATGACGCCGGCGACGCGGTAGTCGTGCGTCGCAAAGGCCGCGACGATGGCCAGTGCGACCAACTCGTCCATGTGGGCGTGGCCGCGAATCAGGTTGCTCAGGGCGTGCCAGATAATCCGCAGGGCCAGCAACAAGGCGCCGAGGCCCGCGGCAAGGTCCATGTGAAATTGGTAGAGATACTCCCCCGCCTCAATGGGGCTGTACCACTGCACGAAGTAACTGGTCAGGACGAGAAGGCCGCCAAGCAGTGTGACGAAAAGCCAGAAGCCCGCGGACCGGGCCGCAGCCGCCGCCTCGCCGTGTGAGTGATCGTGCCCCGCGGCATGTTGATGCGAATAGTGGGCCGCTTCCGCTTGCTTAATCCCGAGAACCTGGTGGGCCATGATGTCTTTCGCCGGTGGGAGTTTTCGGAGACAAGCACCCGCACAGGGGGCCTGCGCAACTCTGTACGTCCACATTGCTGACCGAGTTCGGCCGCACGACTGTCGGCGAAGGATGATAATCGGTTTCAGCCGCGAGGCCCAGCACGGCCCGGTGCGGCCCTCAATCATGGGTCCGTGACACTTTCGGCGGCCCCGAATGGGGCCGAGGACTGTTGCCACGGGTGAAGCGAGGGCCGGCAGGCCCGAGCGGAACCCGTGGGCGCCAATCCACAAGGAACTGCCGGCCCCGTCAGGGGTCGAGGAATGCTCCACCGCTGGAGCCCATGTGCAGCAATTGAACTGCCTCCGCCCCATCCGGGGCGGGAGTACATTCTCACAAAATGACCACGGGTTCCGTCCCGGCAGGCCGGGACTCCACCCGTGGCTACATTCCTGCGCCCCTTCGGGGCGAACACGCGCGGCCGAGTGCCCGCAACCCTTCGGTGCGGAGTCTTTGCCGCCGAAAGCGTCACGGACCCCTCAATCATGTCCCTGCCGGCAATGGTCTCCGTTCACGCCTTGCCTTTTGGCAGCCCTCCGAGAGATCCCGCCGGCCAGGATTCTATCCCACTTCCCGCGTCTCGAAGAGCGCCATCGCCAGCAGAAGCAGCGCGGCGATATAGGCAAAGGCATAGCCCGAGGTGGAGATGACGTAGCTCAACGGAATCAGCCGGTATTCGTTGAGGGCGTCGACCATCCAGAAGAATTGGAAATTCGGAATCAGCCGATAGGCCGCCTCCCAGAGGCCGCCCCAGGCCCCCGGCTGCTCCGCCAAAGGCCTGATCACCTGATCGCTGACCAGGCCCAGGCCGATGGCCAACACGTTGATCAAAAAGGTGAGGAGCAAACCGAGCCGCGTCGCTGCCGCAACCGCAAAGCCCGCCAGCAGCGCAACCGCCCAGAAGACGAGGCACGACGCCTTGAGTATCTCCCTGCCTTGCGACTTCCGGCTCGTATCGACCAGGAACCTGACGAGCTTTTTCCATTCAATCTCATCGCTGAGTTTCAATAGATAGTCACGGTCTTCATCACTTATCGGTCCTTGCCAGGTCGACCGCACGAGCTTGCCGCGGTGCCCCGCAAACCGCTGATTCCCTTCGTCCGGGCGGAAGGTGATGATGCCTTTGAAAACGCCCTCCGGCACCAACTCCGGAAGCAGGGCTTCGATGTCTTGCGTCGCTTCGTGGCGGTCGATGCCAAAATCACGGTTGATGAACAGCAACACCACCATGGCCAGGGTCATGAATGGGACCAGGAGACTGAGCAGGGTGGGGAGAAACCGCCACTCAATCAGGTAATTCAGGATGGCCGCGGCCAGTGCCAACAAGAGCATCAGCGCCGGCCCAAAAAGGATCACCGTCACGTCTGACGATTGGGCCGCCGACTGGAGGACGCCGTGGCGCATGGCCAGGAAGAAGCTGATGCCGGCCAGATAGTGTGCCGTGAACAAGGCCCCCAGGACCCCGAGATACTTGCCCAGGATGAAAATGACGCGGCTGACCGGTTTGGCGACCACAGTCAGGGCGGTCTTATCCTCGATCTCGTTGTCCAAAACACTCGTGGCCACGAAACAGGCCAGGAACAATCCTTGTACCAGGAGCGTAGACAGACCGATGTCCCGCAGCATCCGGTCGTCGTCATCGAGGGTGAAGCCGGTCAGGAACGGGGCCATCGCCATGCCGCCCAGCGTCACCAACACAATGATTCCATAGACAGGCTGTCGGACGGCCTGGAGGTAGGTGTTCTTGGCAATGGCAAACAGTTGTCTCATTGGTGGTTCGAGGGTGAGCCGGGCATTGGGTCCAGGAGGTCTACGAACGAGCGACGAGTATGCTCGAATCAGGTGTCAACACCCCCCGGACGACCGCACGGTCCACACAATTGCCGATAGTATGGCCGACGCGACGATGGTCAAGCTCGGCGGACAGAATCCACGCCGACTCGACGGCGGCTCGAGACTTCCTACAATAGCCCGTTTTGCCACGGCGACGGTCGCGATCGCCGTGGCTTGCCGGGAAACGTCGCCCAGATACACTTTGCATCGCGTCGGCCATTGTAGATTGCTCCGACCACAACCGCCCGAGACGTGGCCCCGACCTCACAGAATCTGGCAAAGTTGAACCGCGGGCCTCGAACTGACCCGGAAGCCGAACCGGCCTTGGCCACGATAGCTCTGAAGCGATGAGCAGTGAGATAGCGGCATTATGAGTCATAGGTCGAACATGCAGGGAATTGACCGGCGGGGCGAGTGGGTCTCGCTCCTGGGCTTGGTCACCTCTCTGGCTGGGGCCGTGATTCTTGGCTGCCTGGCGATCTGGAGCCAGAGCAGCAGTACGGCCCTGTGGGCGGCGACCTTCCTGTGGTTAGGCACTGCCGGGATTTGGCTGCTGTGCTACGTCCAGTTACACCAGCAAACGCTCCTGACCGAAGAACGCCTCGAAGTTGCCGAACTTCAACGACAAAGAGACGAGAAGCTCGGCGGCACCCAGACTATTTTCGAGGAAGAAGACCTCGATCAAATGGACACGCTGGCCATGGGCCGACGGCTGCGCTCCATTGAGCGTTTTCTGATTCCCGTCCTTGCACTTGGCGTCGCGATCTATTACGCCCTCGCGGGCTTGTCCATCTTTCCGTGGGCAGGACAATTCCCGCCCATCAAGTATGCCCAGGCCTTCCCGAGTGTCATACACGCCGAAGTGATTCTCTTCTTTACGGGCGGCATGGCCTTTGTCGCCTTCATGGCCTCCCGCTATGCCCTGGGCATGAGCCGGCTCAAGCAGTGGAGCGCCCTGCGGGCCGGCGGCAACTTCCTCTTCGGGGCCAGCGCTACCTGCCTTGCCATTTCCATCGCCCTGCTGTGCGAGATCAGCGGGCTGCCACGCGTTGAATCCTGGCTGGGGCGGTGCATTGGGTTCTTGTTGATTCTCCTGGCCATCGAAACCGTGACCAACTTCATCCTGGACTTCTACCGCCCCAGGGTTGCCGGCGAGCCGCATCGCTCGTTCTACGACAGCCGCCTGTTGGGCATGTTCAGTGAACCGGGCGGCATCCTCCGAAGCCTGGCCAATGCCATCGACTACCAGTTCGGCTTCAAAGTCAGTGAGACCTGGTTCTACAAGCTCCTGGGCCGGGCCGTCCTCCCCTTGTTGTTGGTCCAGATCGTGATTTTCCTGCTGCTTAGCTGTTTGGTAGTTGTGCCGCCGGGACACCAGGCCGTGATCGAGCATTTCGGGTTGCCGCTGAGCGAGACCGCCAAGTCCGGGATTCACGTCACCTGGCCCTGGCCGATCGACCGGGCGACGACCATCCCCGTCGAGCGGATTCAGCGCATGGTCCTGGGCCACGATGACGAAGAAGGCGCCGACGCGGAAATCGAAGAGCCGGCGCTGATGTCGGATCGGCCGCCCGTGCTCTGGACCAAGCGGCACTTCAAGTCGGAATACCAGATGCTGGTGGCGGACCGTCAAGCCTCCGCCGATGCAAAGGTGCCGGTGAATCTCCTCAGCGTGTCGATGCCGATACAGTGGCGCGTCAGGCACGACACCGATGCCGACGTCATCCGTTTCCACACCCAGGCCGTCGAGGCAGCCGAGATCATTCGGTCCCTGGCCTACCGCGAATTGACGCACTACGCCGCGAACGCCGACATCTCCGATTTGCTGGGCACGGGCGGCATCAAGACGGCGGGTATGCTGCAGGAACGTCTCCAGACCGCCTGTGATCGGGCGGGCTCTGACGGTCGAGGCCTCGGCGTCGACATCGTGTACCTCGGCATCGGTGGGGTGCATCCGCCGCCGGACGAGGACGTCGCCAAGACGTACGAAGAGGTGGTCAGCGCGATCGAGACCAAGGATGCCGCGATCATGAGTGCTCAGGGCGAAGCCACAAGACTCCGCATCGCCAGCGGTGGTATCCAATGGCAGGCGTTGTATGACGCACTCATCGCTGAGGACAAGGCCGTCGCCGCCGGCGCCACAAACTTCGTGAACGACGAGACCCTGGCGTTTGAGCGCCTGCTACAGGATACCGCCGGCGGCCGGGCCAGAGAGATCGTCGCCCTGGCCGGACAACATGCCTACGAGCGATTGTTCAGTGAGAAGTCCGCCGCCGAGAGCTATGCCCTCCAACTCGTGGCATACGACGCGGCCCCCCATCCCTACCTGCTTCGCATCTATCTGCGGATGATCACCGAGGCGCTAAGAAACGTTCGCAAATATGTCATCGTGATGGACGATCCGGGCAGGGTCATCTACGAACTCGACCTCAAGCCACCGGGCGCGCTGGACGTCCTCGGCGGCGAGATCGCCGCCGGCCAGGAAGCGTCCGGACAATGATGGGCCCGCATGGAATGATGGAGTAAATCGCCGCTGACTCTCCGTCGGGCGTTCAGCCGTAGCCCGACGAAGAACACGTTGACTCAGCGATATGGAGAACGACGGATATGTCCAGGAACCTTCCCACTCTGCTCGTGGCCTTGGTGGTCATCGTGATCATCGGCTGCATGATGTGTGCTTTTCAGGTCCGGTTCACCGAGACCGCCGTCGTCACGCGCTTCGACAAGATCAGCAAGGTGGTGGAGCCGGACGAAGCCGGCCTGCACTTCAAGCTGCCCTGGCCCATCGACCGTGTTCATCGCTATGAGACGCGGTTGCGGTCCTTCGAGACCGAGTTCCGGCAGGCCGCCACCGAAGACCAAAAGACGGTCATCCTGACGGCCTACGCCACGTGGCGAATTGTCGACGGCGAGAAGTTTCTCAAGACCGTCGGTCGGGAAGATGCGGCGGCGCCGAAGATCCGGGACTTATTGGAGAACCAGGTCCAGTTGGTGTTGCGGACCCACCCGCTCAGCGCGCTGGTCAACATCGATCCGGAGGAGATGAAGCTTGCGGACATCGAAGAGCGGTTCCTCACGGGGATCAAGACGCCGGCCCTCGACAAGTACGGCATCGACGTGGTGAGCGTCGGCATCAAACGCCTCGGCTTGCCGGAATCGGTCACCAAAGACGTCTTCGCCCGAATGAAGGAAGACCGCCGCAAAGAGATCAAGCAACTCGAAGCCGAAGGCCAGGCGGAAGCAACCAGAATCCGCGTCAGCGCCGAAGAAGTGTCCAAGAAAATCATTGCCCGGGCCGAGGCCATGGCCAAGACATTGGAAGGTCAAGGTGACGCCGAGGCCGCCAAGTACTACCGAATCTTCGCGGAGCATCCGCAGTTGAGCGATTTCCTGAAAAAGCTGGAATCGGTTGAGAAGATTCTGGGCGCCGGTCAGACCACTCTGGTGATGGACGCCGAAAAGTTCATTCCCATGGACATCCTCCAGGCCACGAAACTGGCGTCCGAGCCGGCCGTTGAGTCCGGTGAACTCATCGGCGGAGCCGATTCGTCCACCACGAACAATGACGGCGAGGCCCTGGCGGAGCGACAGGTGGACGCGGCGCGCCCGGGGGAATAGATCGGTATGGCAGACGTACTTCCACAATCCACAGGGGAACCGCCGGACGAGTCGCTCGATCCGGCCAGCCAATCACTGGCCGACGCGCTGCGCAAGAGTTTCAGGGCTCTGAAGGTGCTGATGCTGGTGCTGGTCGTCCTTTACTTCCTCAGCGGATGGTTCAGCGTCAAACAGGGCGAGAGCGGCATCGTCTATCGGCTGGGCCGCATCGTCGGCGTCGTAGAAGGCAAACCGATGGCACAGGCCGTCCTGAGTTCAGGATGGCACTGGTCCTGGCCGTTCCCCATCGATCAGTGGCAGACCATTCCAACCAAAGAGCGCGAGTTGCCGCTGGAGTTCATGCTCGCCCTGAGGGCAAGTGAGCGAGCCACAGGGGTCATCGAGCAGAAGTTCGGCACGCTTTCGCCCGAGCGTGATGACTACCTCGTCACTGGAGACGTCAACATTCTGCACGCCTCTCTGATCATCAAGTATCGCATCGCCAACGTGATCGACTATGTCACCCACGTCTACCCAATGCCGGACCCCAAGGCGACGTTCACTTCCGAGCCCTATCACCACTACAACGAGTACACCATCTTGCGGAACCTGGCCCGCAATTCGGTCATCGACGCGGCGGCGCACCAGGCAGTCCTGGATATCCGCGGCAGCAGGCAGGATCAATTCCTGCTCGCCGTGGCCAAGTCGCTGAATCAACGCCTGCAAACACTTGCCGACCGCGGCACCCCGCTCGGCATCGAGATCGACCTGAGTAACGGCGTGATCGCTCCCAAGGGCAAGAGCGGCAAGCTCGAAGCCATCATGCCGCCCCGACAGACTCAGGAAGTCTTCGATGAGGTCTTCAAGGCGCAGACCAACAAATCGATCACCATCAAGAAAGCCAGATCCGAGGCCGACGCCCTGCTTCTCGTCACCGCAGGCCAAATCCACACACAGATCGCCGAAGCCATCGAACAGGAGTTTGCGTTGCTCAGAAGGGTCTCCGCAGCCGAGGCCGACGGATCGGACGAAGCAACGTTGCAGGCTCTGCGGGAGCAATTGAACAAACAGCGAACCCTGACCGAATCCCTTCTGGCGGACGCCGCGGGCTCGGTCCGTTCCATCATTCGAGGAGCCGAGATTCAACGTGATAGAATCGTCAAGGATGCTCGCGGCGACTACCAGAGATTCATGGCGGTCCTGCCCGAGTACATGAGCAACCCAACGATCTTTCTGGCTCGGTTACGCGATGAGGCCCAGGCCCGGGCTCTCTCAAATGACGACGTCGTCAAGATGTACGTCCCGCCGGGGGCAAGTCAATATCGACTCCACATTCCGCGGAACAACAAGCCGGGTGGGAAGAACGAGGATGGATCAGAGGATTCCAATAAGCCCTTCAAGAGTGATAAGCCCCCGCAAATCGTAAAACCATTCTAGGGCCCCCAGTGATCAGCGAACTCGGCACGTCATGAACATCATCGAGTGCACCGCACTGACAAAAATCTTTCAGGACTTTTGGGGGCGGGACAGAGTACGCGCGGTAGACAACCTTGACCTGGAGGTTCTCCCCGGTGAAGTTTTCGGGCTGCTCGGGCCTAATGGATCGGGAAAGTCGACGACGATCAAGCTGCTCTTGGGCCTGCTCTATCCCACTTCCGGCGCCGCCCGTGTCCTGGGGAAGGCCCCGACGAACACCTCGATCAAGGCCCACATCGGATTCATGCCCGAGGAGTCCTACCTTTATCGATACCTCAACGCCGAAGAAACGCTGGACTACTACGGGCGGCTCTTCAAGCTCGATCGCTATGAGCGCCGCCGCCGCACGGCACAGTTGATCGACATGGTGGGGCTCAAACGCGCCGCCAAACGCCCCGTCGGCACCTACTCCAAGGGAATGGCCCGGCGCATCGGCCTGGCTCAGGCTTTGATCAACGACCCGGAACTGCTGATCCTCGACGAGCCGACCACCGGCCTGGATCCGATCGGCACCCGACAGATCAAGGAAGTGATCAAGGTGTTGGGAGGTCGTGGCAAGACGGTTCTGTTGTGCAGCCACCTTCTGGCGGACGTGGAAGACGTTTGCGATCGCGTGGCCATCATGTACGGCGGCCGGCGGCGCGCGCTCGGCTCGGTCCATGAGTTGTTGGAACGCCGCGATACAACCCAGATCACCACCGCACAACTCGATGATGGAACCATCGAACAGATTCGCGGCCTCGTCGCCAGGAGCGGCCGAAAGGTCATCGCCGTGGATCACCCGACCGACCGTCTCGAAGACCTCTTCCTCCGCGTCGTCGGCCGGGCCCAACGCGAGAAGCTCGAGACCAGCGGCGCCGAGTCGACCGGTGGCGTATCCGATTTCCTGGCCGGCAAAGACGCGGCTGACGCAGGCGCGTCACTCGTGGCCTCGCTTGTCGCCGCCGGGCGTCATACCGAATCGCCGGCAGCGAGCGAGACGGTTTCGCAGCCGGTCGAACTCCCCGCTGCGGCAAAGGAAGAGGTGCTCGAAAGACTCGTCTCCCGAACGCCGACGCCGAGCGAACCGCCAAGCAAAGGTCCGGTCGAATCACCTCACGACCGACCCGCCTTGAATCAGACGGTTCTCGATCGTTTGCTGAAATCTGACTCAGCGGATTCCCACCAAGAGGAGGTGGAAGATGATGCTGCCCAGTCAGAATAGCCAAACTGAGTATCAATGAGTGTGGTACGGGCATCTTGCCGGTGAGGAAACGAAATGGCCTCCACAACTCGGGCATGCAATGCATCGCACCGACTGCGAGACGGCGGGCCTGACGCATGTCTCAGACTGCGCGCCGACGCGCCTCTGCCGGCGTTGGGCGTTGTGAGCCATCGGAACTGTTGATGAGCCTATACACATTTTCAATGGTCATGATTGCCTTGGGCGCCCTCTTCGCAGTGGTCACCCTGGCCTATGTCCTGCGCATGGCGTTCAGCCGGCAGGCAGGGGAAATCGGTGGCTGGGAAATTCGCGGAGCCGCCAGAAGGATCGCCGCGGTTGCCAGGACTACCATCGCCGAAGGCGTCCGCACCAAGGCCGCATTGGGCTTTGCGTTGCTCGTCCTCGCCAGCGTGCCGCTGTTCTGGTTGATTGCCGAGGGTGACGGAACGATCAAAGGGAAGGTCCAGATGTTCATCACCTATTCCCTGGGATTCGCCGGCTTCGTCCTGTCCCTGCTGACCATTCTCTTCTCCTGCCGATCACTCTCCAACGAAATCGCCACGCGCCAGATTTACGGCATTGTTTCCAAACCGGTGCCGCGGTGGCAGATTCTCACCGGCAAATGGGTCGGGGTGATGTCGCTGAACGTGATCCTGCTCGGCCTGGTCGGCCTTGGAACCTACGTCGGCACCAAGGCGATCACGTGGCAGTTCAAAGGCCAACTCCGGCACGAACTCACCACGTCGGGGGGCCTGACGCCGAAACAGTCCGACGATGCCGTCGCGGCACTGGACCGTGTCCGCGGCATCGGCAAGACCGGCATGGAAAGTCCGGTGATCACCGCCATGACCCAGGCCACGGGTATGTCCCGTAAACAGATCGGCGACGTGCTCCTGAAACTGCCTGAGCCCACGCGCGTCAACCTTCGACGATTCGACGAACTGCGTCGCCAGGTGCTCGTGGCTCGCGCGTCCGTCCACCCGCCGATCCCCGACCTCACGGAAGCGATCGAGAAACGCTACCGAGAGATGGAACAGACCGACACCCTGCCTGAATTGATGACGCCCGGTGAGATTCGCAAGCATATTGCCACCGAACTCGCCGGCAGCGTGCGAACCGTGCCACCGGGAACCGGCCGCGTCTGGAAACTGAAAGGACCCAAGCCCGAGGAGCGCCGGGACTTCATCATGAGCGTCCGGTTCAAGCTTCGCGTGGCGGCGACCATCCCTGCCCTGAGAAACCCAGACACCGGCGAGCTGCTGGAAGAAGAGACGGTTCTCTGCGTGTGGACGGTCGGCGATCCGCGAACCGCCAATTCGCTGGAGCACCTGGACACCCAGCCTGCGAACACCTACAAGGAGCTGGAGCTTCCCACGAACTGCATTGAGAGTGACGGAACCATCGTGCTGACGTTCCTGAATATCGATCCGCGCAACAACGACGTCATCTTCGACTATCCGGACGGGCTCGAGGTGTTGTATCGTGTCGGCTCGTTCGGAATCAACGTGTTTCAGGCCTGCCTGGCGACCCTTGTCCCTCTGGCCTGCCTCAGTTCGCTGGGTGTATGTGCGTCGAGTTTTTTGAGCTTCCCCGTCGGCTCCCTGATCATCGGGTGCCTCTACTTGATTTCGATCTCCATGGGTTTCGTCGCCGAGTCGCTGGCGGTATCCGAAGAGTACGCACCGGACCCGACCCGGCGCGGGCTGGACTGGGAAGTCCGCAGAATGACGGTGAACGCGATCGGCACGATCCTGTCCGTCGGAGGGCTCGACCCGACGAACCAGTTGATCGATGGGCGAACCATCGACTGGTCGGTCCCCTGGCACAGCCCGCTTCGCGAGTCGCTCAGCAAGTGGCCCTTCGCGCTGCTCAAGAGCATCGTCATCTTGATGATCGGCGTCCTGGTCTTCCGCCGTCGCGAGTTGGCGGCAGTCATCGTGTAGAGAGGTCGCCTGGTGGAAGTCCATAGCCAGTCTCACATCGGGGATCTGAACACCGACAGCACAGTGTCATACAAAACCCGGCAAAGGCATGATTCTCGGAATAACACGACGGGTTGGCCGGTGATAGAATGAGGAGAGCGGTTTGGTGTCTTGGGGGGTTATCGGGGGGCAATGCCATGAATAGAGGGATTTGGTCGGGCGTGGTTGTTTCGCTGCTGTGCTTCTTCATCGCGGGGCCGGCGCTGGGCCAGGTGTTTGACCCGGACGTGCATGGGACGGGCCTGTCGCTGGCCGACTACATGCGTCGCGTGCCGGGCGGCGGTCAGCCGGATGGGCCTGCCTACGGCTTCTCGATGGGCAAGTACGAGATCACCAACGGCCAATTCGCCGCCTTCCTGAACGATGCCCAACTCGACGGCGGGGCCAGCGGCCGGGGCAGCAACATGTTTTTCGACACCGACGGCCGGGTGCGCACCGCTGCCGGCGGCCCGACGCTGTTTCGCGCCGCGCCGGGTGCGGGAATATCGCGTATCAACTACGACCCGGCTGCTCCGCTGGGCCTGCGCTACACCGTGCGGACGATCAACGGCGTGGATCAGAACACGCATCCGGTCACGTTCGTGAGTTGGCTGGGCGCGGTGAAGTTCTCTAACTGGCTGACGATCGACCAGGGCTTGGGTGAGAGTCAGCGGGTCTACAGCGAGGGGCCCAATGTCGAGGCGTGGCATCCGTTGTCGATTTCCACGGCCGACTGGCAGGCGCGGGACTTAAGCGCGGCAGAGCGGCAGAGCCTGGTGGACAACTTCCGGGGCTTTCGGCTGCCGATGGATGATCAGTCCCAGACGGCCAGCGCGTTCAACGAGTTCTACAAGGCGGCGGCCTGGGACCCGGCGGCCGGCGTGAACCGGCTGTACGGCTTCGGGCGGGACGCGATCGACGTGCAGGATGCGAACTTCAACATTGACGATCCCTTCGCCTTCCCGCGAAATCCTTTCCACGACGATGGCGCGCCCAACGCGGACTGGACGAATCCGGTGGGATTCTTCGACGGGAGCCTTCAGCAGAAGTCCGACTGGAACTGGCCGTCGACGGACCTCACGTTTCAGACACGATTGAACGAGAACGCCTTCGACATTTTCGACCTGAGTGGGAACCTGTGGGAGCTTCAGCAGGATCAGAGCCCTGCGTCAGCGCTGTTCGCATCGGTTCGCGGCGGCTTTTATGGCGAACTCGATGAAGGTGTACTCGCCACTTCCGGTTCTCAACGAACATTTGGGGGCAGTGGTGAGTTTGAAGGTTTCCGTATTGTCCAAGTACCGGAACCTGCAACTGCATCGCTGCTGGTGACGGGCTCGCTGCTCGTTCTCCGGAGGAAGCGAAGATCAAAGCGCCCCTATTAGACGACAGGTTGCTTGGACACGCCGTAGTAAGCTCCGCGAGCCGAAGATTGGAATCACCATGGCTGTATCAGTCGCAAGCAGTTACACAAGCTCGATTCATCAATTCCTCAAATTGCAACCGGTTCCGCTCTCCTGCTCCATTATTCTTGCTTTGTCATCAATCCCGTTGGCCAACGCACAGGATGCCTTCACAGTCAATCCCATATCCGCAGTAGTAGACCAGGAGTCGACCCTGACTTTTACTTTCACGGTGGGGGCATCCGGATTCAGCGAGGGAGGCAGGATTCGGATTCAATTCCCCAACGATCCTCAACTTAAAGACCAGTTTATAGACTGCGACCAGCCTGGTTTCATCTGGGGATCGACGATCAACGCCGGAATTGCCCCGTGCAATCCACCCGACGGCACGGTGACGGCTGTAAGAGTACCTCAGCGAATTGCTGAATTCCGAATCAACACTTCGCTCCAACAGGGTCAACAGGTATTCATGAAGTACCGCGGCGTGATGCGGACCACCGCCGGCACCATCCGCTGGAAGTACAAGACGGATGCCGATGCCGACACGTTCTTCGAGCCTTCCGATGGCACGCTTGCCTTCGTCGACGACGAGGACTTTACCTTACTCCCGCGGGATTCCTCTTACGTTCAATTGACTGCACCCGCCGATCTGGCCGTCGGCGAGCCGTTCGATCTGACCATCGTCGCCTTCGACGTGTTCGCCAACGAGGCCAACGACTCAGTTCCTCCGGTGCTGGCACTCTCCTCCGACGCAACCTTCCCCTCGAACACGAAGACCCTCGCCTTGGCCTGCCTGGCCAACCAATCCTGCCCGGCCGGCGTGCTGGCCGTCTCCGGCCACCCATCCATCGCCGTCATCTCCGGCCTGAGTTATTCCACCCCCGGCTTCCACAAGATCACCGCCACGGCCAACACCGCCGGCGGCCCCATCCCAGTCTACACCCACTACGCCTACGTCCACGCGCAGACGCCCGTCTATCTCCGCTTCTTCGGCGACACCCACTTCCACACCGGCTCCGGCACTGAACAGGCTTGGGGTGTGTTCATGGGCGATCATATCGGCAACTACACCGAGGCCGCCCAGGCCTACGAATACGTCCATCAGGTCGCCCGACTCGACTTCGCCGCGCTGTCCGAACACGACAAGCAGATGACCGATCCCGGCTGGTCGGCGGTGCAGGCGCTGACCGAGACTTACAACGCCAGGGACGACTTCACCACGTTTCGGGCCTATGAATGGACGAAAGGCGCCGGCACCGCCGAAGACGAGGGAGCCCACCAGATTGTCCTCTACCGGGACGACGATGGCGGATTCTTCTCCGTGGTGGATGCCGCCTCAGATGAATACCCGGAACTGATCGGTATCCTGGAGCAGCAGCAGGATGCGCTGGGGCCGACTGCTGAGTTCATGGTGGTGCCGCATCCGATGGGAAAAGGACCTCTGGGTTCGATCCATCCTGCGTTTCAGCCGGGCCTCATTGACGAGCGACATGCCCGAATCTTTGAGTTCCACTCCCATTTCCACGACCAATTCAATGAACCCAGACTGTTCGAGGCGGGCGCCACCGCCGACAGCCCCACGCCGGGCATCGACCTCAGCTATACACTGCAATACGCTTGGGGCCACGAGGACGACGTGGGCACTCAGATGGTCCAACACAAGGATCGGTTTCACATCGGCGTGACCGCCGCCAGCGACAACCACTTCCAGACGCCAGGTTTCAACGCCTACACCGCCCACACCGAGCACGCCGGCAGCCTCGGCGTGGCGCTCGTCAAGAACGCGGACCCGGCCTGCCCGGCTCTGCCCCACTGCCGGGCATCGGTCTGGGATGCGCTCACGTCTCGCCGGACCTACGGCACCAGCGGCACCCGCATCTACATCGACCTGCAAGTCGGCGACGGAACCCAGATGCACCAATTGGGCGAGGGCTTCATCACCACGGCTCCAAGGCAGTTCGAGATCCGCGTTGGCGCGACCCAGCCGCTGGCGGAAGTGACGCTGTTGAAGTTCTCCCCAGCCAACGGCTACGAAAATCTGCTCTCGGTCACCAACTTTCCCGATTCCGATCGCTTTGAGAACACTGCGCTTGAGGACACTGCTGCTCTGCCGGCCGAGGGCGAGGTGTTCTACTACCTGCGCGTCGTCGAGCAGGGTTTATTTGTGACGCTGACCAATGGCCAGTGTGACGGCGTGGTCGTCGGCAGCCAGTGCCAACTGACCGGCCGCGTGGCCATCACCACGCCAATCTGGGTCTCCAAAGTGGATTGCAACAACAACGGCGTGCCCGACGGGCTGGATCGTTCCAATACCTGCCGACCCGGGGACCTCAATCTCGACGGCTTGCTCGACGGGACCGACGTACAGGGATTCATCGACGTGTTAACCGCCACCGAGGTCTGCCTCGTGTTCATGTGCCCCGCCGACCTGACGCGCGACGGCGTTGTCGACATCAACGACGTGCCGGGGTTTGTCTGCCTGCTGTTAGGCGCTTCCTGTGGGCAGGGGACGCAGCGCGGCGATGCGGGTGGCGCTGACTGCAACGATAACGGCATTCCCGACGGGACGGATATCTTCAACGGCACCAGTGGCGACTGCAACGCCAATTTCATTCCCGACGAGTGCGACGTTGATCCGGCGGACCCGGATGGGGATGGGCTGGCCAGTAATGACCTGAACGCGAACGGCGTCCCTGACG